>Ga0247843_1000109_pt1 | contig 178114 bp, 174 predicted proteins | sample LaCruzMarch2017__FD_192420 | JGI IMG/M metagenome (GOLD analysis project Ga0247843, IMG submission 192420) | Freshwater microbial communities from meromictic Lake La Cruz, Castile-La Mancha, Spain - LaCruzMarch2017_8m | ecosystem: Environmental > Aquatic > Freshwater > Lake | place: Spain... | reverse complement strand
TGATGGAGTGATGGAGTGATGGAGTGATGGAGTGATGGAGTGATGGAGTGATGGAGTGATGGAGTGATGGAGTGATGGAGTGATGGAGTGATGGAGTGATGGAGTGATGGAGTGATGGAGTGATGGGACCGATGGGACCGATGGGACCGATGGGACCGATGGGACAGGGCGAAAAAGGCTCCCATTGGGGGGGGGGCGAACCCGGCCGCATCAATGCGGGAATGGTGATTGATGGGGGGCTCTTTGTCCGATTGGTCCGGGCGTTGCGGTGACCGCGCACGCCCCGGATGCCCGACGCACCCCGGGGCGGCGCGCCAGCTACCCGGCCGCGAAGGTCAGTTCACGAGAAGATCCACTTCCATTTCGTCAAACGGGTTTGCGCGATGGCCGGAAGAACCTTGGTCGAGTTGATCATCGTCGAAGACTTCGGTGATCAGATTGCCGTTGGGAAGATGATGAATCACTTTGAACCCGGCGCCGATCGTGGTCGCCACCGCTTGGTAGCAGCGAACTGCCGTCCGAAGGCCGTTGTGTCCTCGGCCTTCATGGAAGCGACGTGCCGGCGTGAGTTGGGGAGGTTTGGCCGCGTCCGAGACGTGGATGCGCCACTCGTTGCTGTCTTTGTCGTGAATCACCTGGAAGTAGTCTGGCCCTTGCATGGAGACATATGAACACAATGTGTTCATAGAGTCAAAGAAAATGTTTTTGTGAACAGTGCTTTTATGCGCGCTGCTCCGGCGTTAAGTGGGAGGTGGCTTCGGCGAAGTATTCCTCGTCGATCTCATATCCCACGAACCGGCCCACCCCTGCTTCCTGGGCGGCCCTGGCGGCGTGCCCGATGCCGAGGAATGGTTCGAGCATGGTCATTTCCGAAGTGGCGATCCCGGTCAGGCGGATGCAGCGCGTGGCGAGCGCGACCGGAAAGGTGGCGGGGTGGGGGCGTTCCGATGACCGACGCTGGATCGTGTCATAAGGGATGAACCAGTTGTTCCCGCGGCAGCGCTTGTCCTGGCCACCGGTGTGTCCCCAACGGGCGATGTTGCTTTTGTGAACGTAGGCGACGCCGATTCCGCGGCGGTCCAGCGCGACGTTTCCCCCAAGCGTCAAGTGGTAGATGAACTCGTGGCAATCGTTCACGTAGCGTTGTGAATTGATTGGCTTGAAGTGCCCGGCAGAAACTTCCCCGCCATCGCGGGTGTCCACTGTGATGGACTTGATCCAGTGGAAGGTGTTTTGCAGGTGAAAGAGCTCCGGCACCAGGGTGAGAAGGATCTGGTGCGGCATGAGCGGGTTGGACGGAGAGGCACCGACGTTGAGGAAGAAGGAGCCGCCTGGCTTGAGCACTCGCTTGATTTCGGCCGCCCATTCCAAGGTCCAGCTGAGATATTCGCTCCGGGCGAGTGTGTCGTCGTAACTGGAGTAGGCAGTGCCCAGATTGTAGGGTGGGGAGGTGACCACGAGGTCGACCGAGGAGGAGTTCAGCGACTTCATCCCGGCGACGCAATCTCCCAGGTGGAGTTCGAACGACGTGGCGTTGGTGGACATGTCAGGCACCCTGGTCTGGCCGGGGCCTTCTCGCAAGCGCGGGGTTGACGGGTTGGAGAAATCCGCGATTTCCGGTCGCGTTCCTCATTTTGATAGGTAAGTATTCAGCTAATCCTAACAATGTCCTCATCTGTCCTGTCCCGATCCTTGCGCAGCGCCTGGGGGCTCGTTCTCCTCGGGGCGGGGTGCGGTTCGGTGCCGCAGGCCGACCAAACGGTGCGACCGCTTCCGGTGGCGGAAGGGTGGGTCGAGTATGCGGCGGCCAAGCCGGTGGCCGATTCAAATTGGGTGGATGGGTTTCACAACGAGTCGTTGAGCAACGTCGTCGACAAGGCTCTCGCGGAGAACCGGGATCTGGGGCGACTCACCGCCCGGATCAAATCGGCCGAGGCGGAAGCCGTGATCGCGGGGGCGGCAGGTCGTCCCCAGGTTGGGGCGACTTTCGATGCCGATCGAAGTCAGCGGAACTTCATCGGATTTCCTGGGGCCTCTGCGATCGGAGGGGCGACGGGGCAGGAGGATTTGGTGTTCTCCTCCTTGGCGAACACCTTCAATTTGAACCTCAATCTGCGGTGGGAGCTCGACCTCTGGGGCCGGGTCCGCGCGGGACACGTGGCGACCCTGGAACAGCTCAGGGCGTCCCGGTCCGATTATGAGGCGGCCAAGCTCTCGCTCGCAGGGCAAACGGCCAAGGCCTGGTTTCAAATGGTGGCGGCCCAGGCGCACGTGGATTTGGCGAAGGAGGCTCTGGAGGTGTTCATGGAGACGGAACGGGCGGCGGAAAGTGAGTTTCGTGAAGGGATCAACCGCCCGGGGCGAGATGCGGGCTCAGAGTTGAGTTTGGCTCGCGTCGATGTCGCCAATGCCCGAGCCTCCCTGACAGCCCGGGAGCAGGAGTTGCCGTGGTTGCGGAGAAGGATTGAGGTGTTCATGGGGCTTTATCCGGCGGGCGTGTTGGCTGGCGAGGGCCGGTTGCCAGAAGTGCCTGGGACTCCGCCAGCGGGAATCCCGGCTGAGCTTTTGGAACGGCGTCCTGATCTCCTGGCGGCGGAACAGCGACTAGCGGCAGCGGACAACCGTGTCCTTGAGGCGAAACGTAGCCTTTTGCCGGCGATTTCCTTGACCGCTTCCTATGGGACGTCGGCACCGGAGCTCTCGCAGATTCTTGAGGCGCAGCGGATTGTCTGGAACCTCGCAAACAATCTGACGCAACCGATTCTCGACGGAAAACGCCTTCTGCAAAACGTGAAAGCTCGTGAAGCGGATGTGGAGTTTGCGCTGGCCGAATACGAGCAGGCCGTTCTCACAGCCTTCCAAGAGGTCGAGAATGCACTCTCGCTGGAGCGTTTCCTCCGCGAACAAGAGCGGGCCGTAGCGGAGTCGGTCCGGCTCGCGCAGGATGCCATGAAGCGGACGCGCCAAGCCTATGCGGATGGGGTGGGGGATGTCCTATCGATGCTCAACGCCCAGCAGAGACTCATCAACGCGCGGTCCTCGCTGATCGACGTGAAACTGCGGCGTCTGGAAAACCGGGTGGATTTGCACCTGGCACTGGGTGGAGATTTTGTGGGAAGGTAAGGGGGGCGGAAATTCGCAAAGTCGAGTTGCCGCGACGAGCGAGATGCTACACGTTTGAACATTCATGGTGTCTCACGTTCCCACCAACCGATGATTCGCGATCCTCTGGCAGCGCTCGACCGCTATTTCGGCTTTCAGGAGTTCCGCGAGGGGCAGGAACCGGTCGTGTCCGCCCTGCTCTCCGGGCGAGACGCCCTCGTGGTCATGCCAACGGGTGGCGGCAAGTCACTTTGCTACCAGCTTCCCGCCTTGGTGATGGAAGGCGTCACCGTCGTGGTCAGTCCCTTGATCGCCTTGATGAAGGATCAGGTCGACGCTCTCCAGGCCAAGGGCATTGCGGCGGCGGTGATCAACAGTACCCAGTCCATGGACGAACAGCGGGAACGCCTTCGCCAACTGCGTAACGGGGAACTCAAGCTGGTCTACGTCGCGCCTGAGCGATTTCGTGCGGAAGGCTTTCGGGCGGCCCTGCGCGAGGTGGAAATCTCCTTGTTCGCGGTCGACGAGGCCCACTGCCTTTCGCAATGGGGGCACGACTTCCGGCCTGACTACCTGCGCCTTGAGCAAACGCTGGAAGAACTCGGACACCCGCAAACGGCCGCGTTCACCGCGACGGCGACGCCGCATGTCCGGTCGGACATCCTCAAAACGCTCAAGCTTCGCGACCCCTTTGTTTCCATCACCGGGTTCGAGCGGCCCAACCTCAGTTTGCGGGTGCGCCAAGTGGAGTCCCAGAAGGAAAAATTTGAGAGGCTAACCAAGATCGTCAAAGAGTGGAAGACCGGGATCGTCTATTGCGCGACTCGCAAACGCGTCGAAGAAGTCGCGCAACGTCTCAATGAGCTCGGTCTCTCGGTGACCGCCTATCACGGCGGGATGGATGACCGGGCTCGTGAGCGCGCTCAAAATGAGTTCCTCAGCCGGTCTTCGGATATCGTCGTGGCTACCAACGCGTTCGGAATGGGGATCGACCGGTCCGACGTCCGCTTCGTGGTGCACTTTGAAGTGCCGGGTAGCATCGAGGCCTATTACCAGGAAGCGGGGCGTGCCGGGCGGGACCGGGAGCCAGCGGTTTGTGAGTTGCTCTTCAATTTCGCGGACACGTCGACGCAGGAGTTCTTCATTGATGGCAACAATCCGGACCCGATCCTCATCCGGAATATCTACAGTGCCTTGCTCAGCCATGCGGACGACAACCACATCGTCCTTTCCTCCATCCAGGACTTGGCCGATTGGGCGGGTGCCCGCAACACCATGGCGGTGGGAAGCGCGATTTCTACCCTGACCCGGGCTCGTTACTTGGATCGATTCGACGTTCCGGGCCAACGCATCCGGGGCACGAAACTGCTCCAGCCCAACGTCAGCGCGTTCGAGGTCGATCTAGACGAGGCCGCGCTGCTGGCCAAGAGCAAGGCAGACCGTGCCAAACTGGAGGGAATCATCCGGTTCTGCTACGACGACCGCTGCCGGCAGCAATGGATCCTCCGCTACTTCGGGGAGCCCGGCCCGGAGGTTTGCGGGAACTGCGACATGTGCGTAGCGGAATCATCTGCCTCACGGCGTGCCCCCACGGAAGAGGAAGCACTCATCGTCCGTAAGGCGCTGGCCGGCGTGGCGCGGATGTCGCGCAAGGGCGCGCACGGTTGGGAAGGCCGCTTCGGCAAGGGGAAGATCATCCAGATGCTCATCGGGAGCCGGTCCAACGAGATCGTCGACAAGGGGCTTCATGAACTCTCCACTCACGGAATCCTCAAGGAAACGGGGCAGGCTTACCTCTTCGCGCTCTTCAAGGAGTTGGAACAAGCGGCTCTGATTCGCACGGAGACAGGAGAATTTCGCGTCGTCACGCTGACGAATCGCGGAGCCGAGGTCATGAAGGGGGCAACCAGCTACCAGCTTGCTTGGCCCACTGTCGCCGCGAGTTCCAAGTCTCGTCCCTCCGCAGGCAAAGGGGCGGCGACCCCCACCGTGGAACTGAAGGAACTTGGATTCGATCCGGTGCTCTTTGAAAAGCTCAAGGCGAAGCGTTCGGAAATCGCGGCGGCTGATGGTGGAAAACCTGCCTACACCGTCTTCGCAAACCAGACTTTGGAACTCCTGACCCGGCTCCAGCCTACCTCGGTGGAAAGCGGGATGTCGATCCGCGGAGTCGGCCCCGCCAAGGCGGAACGCTACTTGGGACAATTCATTGAGGTTATCGTGGCCCATCAATCGGCCAAGCTCTGAACTGCCCGGAATTGGCGAATCACGGGATCGTATTCGTAACCGATCAAGGAGAGCCGTGCCCGGAGCTCCGTTTCATCGAGATCGTGGGTGGCGACGAGATCCTCCAGATCGTCCGCATCGTTGCGCAAAGTGGTGTTCACCAAACCGAGAAGCAGGTGCGGATCGATCGAGGTGATGTGGGTGAGCCTCATGAACCCATGCTACCACAGCGCGAACAAAAAACGCCGTGATCCTCGAACCAAGGCTCGCAGGATCACGGCGGATACCCCTGAAATTACGGTGCTTAGGAAGGAATCGTCGGCAACGGCGGCAGCGGCGGGTATGCCGGTGACGGAGCTGGTGCGGGCGCTGCCTTGGGGACGGTAGCAATCGTCTGCAGGATGCGGCTGGCGATCTTGTAGGGATCCCCTTGCGAGTTCGGCCGCCGGTCTTCCAGGTAGCCCCTGTATCCGGCGGGGATGAAGCTGTTCGGAACCCGGATGGATGCTCCGCGGTTGGCGACGCCCCAGTTGAACTTGTCGATCGACTGCGTCTCGTGGAGACCGGTTAGGCGCAGGTGGTTGTCCGGACCATACACGGCGATGTGCTCATTCTTGTATTTGTCGAACGCATCCATGAGAGCGAGGAAGTAAGTCTCCCCACCGGTAGAACGCATGAATTCGGTGGAGAAGTTTGCGTGCATCCCCGAGCCGTTCCAGTCGGTCGCGCCCAGAGGTTTGCAGTGGTAGTTCACTTCCACGGCATAGGTTTCGCATAGGCGATTGAGGATATAGCGGGCCATCCACATTTCGTCGGCGGCTTTTCTGGAGCCCTTGCCGAAGATCTGGAATTCCCATTGTCCCTTCGCCACTTCCGCATTGATGCCTTCGTGGTTGAGTCCGGCGTCCAGACAGATGTTGAGGTGAGTCTCCACGATCTCCCGGGCGATGTTGCCGACGGAATCGTAGCCCACCCCCGTGTAGTAGAGGCCTTGCGGGTAGGGATACCCTTCCTTGGGCCAGCCCAGCGGCTTGCCGTCTTTATAAAGAAAGTATTCCTGCTCAAAGCCGAACCATGCACCGGGATCGTCCAAGATCGTGGCGCGGGCATTCGTCGGGTGCGGGGTGCCATCGGGCAGCATGACTTCGCACATCACCAGTGCGCCGTTCTTTCTGGTGGAGTCGGGATAGACGGCGACCGGTTTGAGGACGCAGTCCGAGCTGTGGCCTTCGGCCTGCCGGGTGGAACTGCCGTCAAAGCCCCAGTTCGGGAGTTCCTCCAGCTTGGGAAAGCTCTCGTAGTCCTTGATGAGCGTTTTGCCTCGGAGGTTGGCAACGGGCTCGTAGCCGTCGAGCCAAATGTATTCGAGTTTGTATTTCGCCATATGGGTGTTTCGGATGTGTTAGCTGTTTAGACCGGTCCGTGCGAGTCGAGACGGACGCTTCGGATGGATGTGTCCTTTTTCGCGGACACGGCTCTGATACAGCAAAGGCAGTGCCAATCTTTATTCTGGGCGAAGGAAGTCCGAAAAAACAACGCCGAGCGGCTTGATCCCGACTCTTAGTCCGTGTTTGAACCTACTTGCTGTTCGCCCGGAAAGCGGTCACCCTTTTCCCGATGCCTGTTGTCAAGGATACGCTGAGATCGACCGTGCGGGTGGGGTATGATGGGCTCGTCTACAAGACGTTCCGCGGGCCGGCGGCGACCGACCGGTTTGCCAACGAGGTGCGCGTTCTTCGTTACCTTGAAGCGCGGGGTTGTACCTTCGTTCCCCGCTTGATCTCCGATGACGAGGGCCAGTTGAGGATCGTCACCACCAATTGTGGGAGCCGCGTCGAGTATCTCGATGAAGAACGTCGCAAGAGTCTTTTCGCCGAGCTTGAGGCCTTTGGCGTGCGCCACGATGATGCTGACATGCGCAACGTCACCTACCGGATTTCCGACGGCCGCTTCTGCCTGATCGATTTCGAGTTCGCTACCATCCTTCCCAACCCGAGCCCGTCCCATGGGGAGCCCCGAGCCTGAGTCTCCGAACCTCCGTTGGTTCGGGGCGACTGATCGTGGCAAAGTCCGCAGCCACAACGAAGATGCCTTCCTCTGCGTGCAGTTCGATGCCCGGGAACTGCGCTATCTGGGAAAGACCGGAGAGGCTTCGACCGCCCAGAGCGATTTCGTGTTCGCGGTGAGCGATGGGATGGGGGGCGCTCTGGCCGGGGAGTTTGCCAGCAAGATCACGGTGAGCAAAATCGCGCACCTGCTGCCGCGCTCTTTCAAGCAATCTGCGGCCGGTTTGCCCGAGGGGTTCAAGGACGTCCTGGAGGAACTGTTCGCGCAGATCCACCGGGCCCTGCTCTATCTCGGGGCCAGTTATGAAGAATGCTCCGGCATGGGCGCGACCTTGAGTCTGTGTTGGTTCACGCCCGGCTGGATGCGCTTTGCCCATATCGGGGACAGCCGGATTTACCACCTTCCCGCGCGGGAGGGCGGGATCCGCCAAGTCAGTGAGGACGATACCTACGTCGGTTGGCTTTATCGCAAAGGGGAGATCAACGAGCGCCAAGCTCACACCCACCCGCGCCGTCACATTCTCCAAAAAGCGCTGGGGGCCGGTCACCAGTATGTCGATCCCCAGGTGGGCGCAGTCGCTTATGAGCCCGGAGACCAGTTTCTTCTCTGCAGTGACGGGGTGATCGACGGTCTCTACGATGGCAATCTGCTGGAATTCTTGCGCTCGCCCGCGCCTGGTTCCGAGGCCGACCCCGCAAAGCGGCTCGTCTTGGAAGCCCTGGAACGAGCCGCCCGCGACAACACGACCGCGTTGGTGATAGAGGTGTATTGAGGAATCCGGGGGCTCGGGACTGTTGAGGGTTGTTTTCTTGGGCTTGCGCGCTAAGGTCTCTTCCAACGCAAAGCCGGGGTGGCGAAATTGGTAGACGCGCTTGACTTAGGATCAAGTGGGCAACCGTGCAGGTTCGAGTCCTGTCCCCGGTAGCGATTCAGTGGGCCATGTCCGGCGTTTCAGACTTTCGAATCCGGCCCGCCGAGGCGTCCGATCTCACGGCGATCAACGCGATTTACAATCACTACGTCCGGCATTCCACCTGCACATACCAGACGGAGCCGACGACCGAAGCGCAACGGACTGAGTGGTTTGCGCAGCACGGTCCGGCGCATCCCGTGATCGTGGTGGAAGAAGCTGGTCTGGTGATCGGCTGGGGATCGTTGAGCCAGTTTCATCCCCGGGAAGCCTACCGGAATAGTGTTGAGGATTCCGTCTACGTCAGCCATGACCGGCAACGCCGTGGGGTGGGGCGCCTCATTCTCGTCGAACTGCTTCGCCTCGCAGTGGCGCATGGGCATCACACCGTGCTCGGCGGGATCAGTGCGGACCAAGAGGCCAGCATCGCCTTGCACGCGAGCCTGGGGTTCGAGAAAGTCTCCCACCTACGCGAGGTCGGCTTCAAGTTCGACCGCTGGCTCGACGTGATCTGGATGCAACGGATGCTCTAAGCTCCGATCCAAATCGAAATCGATCAGGCTGCTTCCCCGAGTTCCGCTTTGTTCAGATCACGCACCAGCCGTGGAATGCTCGATAGCCAGATCACCCCTGCGATCAGCATCACGCAGGACACCGCCAGAAAGGCCGCTTCCCAGGTCGATTTATCTCTGATCACGCCGATCAGCCACGGGGAAATCGCGTCGCCCAAAAGGTGAATCACGAGGATGTTCAGCGCGAACGCCGTACTCCGCATCGCGGGCGGGGTGACGTTGGCCAGCGCGGTGTTCGCGGGGCCGATGTTGAGAAAGAGGAAGAACATCGCCAGGAAGATCGGGAGCCATGCGAGAGGAAAGGGGAGGAAGAGCATCGCGGCGGTCATCGGGAAGGCCAGCATCATGCCTGAGCCGGCAATAAAGAAGAAAGCTCCCGGAAAGCGCGGTTTGAGGAGGTCTGCCAGTTTCCCGCCGGTGAGGGTGGCGGTCAGTCCCGCGACTGCGAGGAGGGCGCCGAAAATCAGATCGACCTGAGCGATGGGGAGATGGTGGGTTTCATGAATGTAAGTCGGCGCCCAGACGGACAAGCCGCCGATGGCAAACGTCATCGCGGTTTGTGCGGCGACGTTGGAGACGAAGGACGGGATTTTGGCGAGGAGCCAATATTCGGAGAGTTTCGGGGCGGGTTTGCGGGCCACCGTGGCATTGTCTCTAGGTTCCTTCTGGAGAAAGCAGAGGCCCGCGAGAACGAGGCCGAGCGGTACCACCAGAAAGAAGGCCCATCGCCAACCGAGAGTGGCTTCTGCCCAACCGCCGAGGGCAAACCCGAGCGCGCTGCCCACTGGGATGGCCATGAAGAACCAGGACAACATCCGGTTCCGTTGCTCCAGGGGGTAGATGTCCGCGATGAGAGTGGGCGCGGAAGGTCCGTATCCCGCTTCCCCAAGGCCGAGAAAGACCCGGGTAATCAGAAGCATGAGGAAGCCAGCCGCCAATCCGGAGGCACCGCAGGCCAGACTCCATACCGATACGCTGATCCCGATCAGAATCCAGCGAGAGCGCTGGTCCGCCAAGAGCCCGCACACCGGAGCCGCCAGCATGAAGCTGATGAGGAATGCAGTGTTCCAGAGCCCCGCCTTCGCGTTCGCATCCGGATCCCCGGCGAGAAACTCCGCTTTCAAGGCCGGGGTGATGCCCGCGAGGATGTAACGATCCATGTAGCAGACCAGATTGATCGCGATGAGCAGGATCAGGGCGCGGTGGGAGCTGGAGGGCGTGGCGGTCATGAATGTCGAAATCCAAATCGAAATCGCTGTCGCAATCGAGATCCGATTTCAATTTCGATTTGGTGGTTCTCTCGGGCGCAGTAACGTTCCCCTCGATGGCCGGTCTCCGTTCCGCTCAAGAGCCGCTGATTCTCCCAGGATTCACCTGGGAACAGTATCAGGCGGTCGCGGAATCGTTCTCAGGTTCCGGGGTCAGCGTGAGATTCCTCGATGAGGTGATGGAACTGAGGGCGCCGGTTTCCGAGGAGCACGAGGAACGCGGATCGCTGTTGCGACGACTCGTGGAGAGTTGGTGCTTTCATCGGGGAATCCGCCTCTTTTTCCGGAACCAATCGACCATGCTCCTTCCCGGTGAGGCTGGCGGAGCTCCGGACGAGGCCTACTGCATCGGGGAGAAAAAGGAGTTACCGGATCTCGTGGTCGAAGTCGCCCTGACCAGCGGGGGCTTGAGTCATCGGGGCTTCTACCAAAGGTTTGCGATTCCCGAGTTGTGGATCTGGCGTCATGGGGTCCTCGAAGTCTATTGCTGGGATGTAGCGGCGGGGCGCTATGAGTCGTCTACGGAGAGCCATACATTGCCGGAACTGGACCTCCGCTTGGTCGCCGAATGCGCGCGGATGCACAATGCTAGCGATGCCTTGGCGGTGTTCCGGAAGCGGATCGGTGCCTGACTCCGTTGGTCGAAATCCGCTTGCCGTCAGGCCATCACAACGGCCATGCGTCCGGGTACTACCGGATGCCTCGAACGTTCGTCCGGTTCGCAATCCCTTCAGGATTGGGCGTTGTGGGAAACGGCGTTCCCAGGGGTGCTTGCCGCAACCCTGGGCTTGGATTCGGAATCCCGTTGGGATTCGTGGGAACGCTTTGGGGGATCGTCGGGTTGATGGCGGTTTTGCACGACTTGGGTTCCGCAAGCCCTTCAGGATTGGGCGTTGTGGGAAACGGCGTTCCCAGGGTTGCATGCCGCAACCCTGGGCTTGGATTCGGAATCCCGTTGGGATTCGCCGGAACGCTTTGGGGGATCGTCGTCGTGATGGCGGTTCTGCACGACTCGGGTTCCACAATCCCTTCAGGATTGGGCGTTGTGGGAAACGGCGTTCCCAGGGGTGCTTGCCGCAACCCTGGGCTTGGATTCGGAATCCCGTTGGGATTCGTGGGAACGCTTTGGGGGATCGTCGTCGTGATGGCGGTTCTGCACGACTTGGGTTCCGCAATCCCTTCAGGATTGGGCGTTGTGGGAAATGGCGTTCCCAGGGTTGCTTGCCGCAACCCTGGGCTTGGATTCGGAATCCCGTTGGGATTCGTGGGAACGCTTTGGGGGATCGTCGGGTTGATGGCGGTTCTTCACGACTTGGGTTCCGCAAGCCCTTCAGGATTGGGCGTTGTGGGAAACGGCGTTCCCAGGGTTGCTTGCCGCAACCCTGGGCTTGGATTCGGAATCCCGTTGGGATTCGTGGGAACGCTTTGGGGGATCGTCGGGTTGATGGCGGTTCTGCACGACTTGGGTTCCACAATGCCTTCAGGATTGGGCGTTGTGGGAAACGGCGATCCCAGGGTTGCGTGTCGCAACCCTGGGCTTGGATTCGGAATCCCGTTGGGATTCGTGGGAACGCTTTGGGGGATCGTCGTCGTGATGGCGGTTCTGCACGACTTGGGTTCCGCAATGCCTTCAGGATTGGGCGTTGTGGGAAACGGCGATCCCATGGTTGCTTGCTGCAGCGCTGGGCTTGGATTCGGAATCCCGTTGGGATTCGTGGGAACGCCCCGGACACCCGGACATCAAAGAACCCCAAAGGGGTTTCGAATTCTAGCCCAGGGTTGATCAAACCCTGGGGCCGGGGGTGGCACACCCCCGGATGATCCAACCCATTGAACCAACCCCAACGGGGTTGCGGATCCGCCGATCAATCCCAAAGGTACCGTTCGTCACCCGGCAATCCGTGTTTCTCCAGAAAGCGCCGGAACTCGTCCTGGAAACTTTCCTTCCGGTGATGTTCCTCCTGGCGGTCGATGTAATTCGCCACCGCTTCCACGTTGGATTGAGACACGGAGAACACCCCATAACCCGCCTGCCAGTGAAACTTCTCCCAGGCACCGCCGCGTTCGTGCAGCCAGTTCGTCGATGCCCGTTTCGTCTCCTTCACGAAATCGGCAATCGACATCGTGCGGGACAGCGAGGTGAGGAGATGCACGTGATCCGCGACACCGCCAATCCGAACCGGAAGGCAGCCGAGCGCTTTGCAGCATCCTGCCAGATAGGAGTGCGTATCCGTGCGAATCTGGGGATCTTCAAGGAATCCAAAGCGATCCTTCGTGGAGAAGATCGTGTGGAGATACACCTGGGCGAGAGACTGAGGCATCGCTGGGAAAATCTTCCATCAGGCCGATGACTTGGCGATGTTGGATGATGCCGAATTCGCCCGGGGTTCCGAATTCCTCTAGTCGCGCAGGTCAAATTCAGAACCTTCCGCTCCAAAGTAGAGAGCGATCACCCGATCGTTCCAACCTTTTGGACGAAAGTCGCCAACTTTAATCCCAAGTCTACCGACTCTCGCGCGAGAGTCGGAGTCTTTCATGCGGCAGTTTTCAGCTGTCGCGCAAAACCTCGCAACTTTGCCACGAAACCTGGCGATGTTTGCATGATGTTCCCTAACAGTTCACAAAAAATCGCTTGCCCAGCCAAGCGATCCAAATTACGAGCAGGAGCCTTCCCAATCTCAGGGGCTAGGCAATCCGTAGGAAACACATCAAATCAGATCACACTCATGGCTCGTATCACTACCCGGATCAAATTCCCCACCGGCAGTCCCGATCAAATCCTGCAGTTGATGACCGCCGTCCAAGAAAAGCATGCTGAGGAAGGCGTGAACAGTCCGTTGACGGGCGTCGATATGGAGGCGTTTGGCACCGCCATCACTAGCGCGAAACAGAAACGGGCCGAAGCCGCCAAGCTCGAAGCCAAGGCCCAGGCGCTCTATGCGGAAGCGCACACGATGATGGGGATCGCCAAAGGGCAAACTTCCAAGACGGAAGGCACGCTCTATTACAACCTGTGCAAGATCCGCGATCTGCTCCTCATCATCCATCGCAACAACGAAAACAACCTGGAGCCCTGGGGCTTCAAGGTCGTCATCGGCCAGGCTGCGCCGAGGCAACGCAAGGACAAGGCGGCGGAGAAACCTGCTGCGCTTGATTCTTGAGGTCGATTTCGATTTCGATTTCGAGCGGGGAGGGAGGTAAGGTCCCCTCATGGGAGCTTCCCGGGATGACTTTGTGAAGTATCCGCGAACGCCGCATCTCTTCGGATCGAAAGGCACCGACGACGACCGTCATCTGGGGCCGAAGGAATCGGCGGCACTCGTGGCGGATCCTTCGTTGATCGTGGAGGAGAAGCTCGATGGGACGAATGTCGGGATTCATTTCACGTCTACCGGGCGGATGGTTCTGCAGTGCCGGGGGCATGAGATTACCGAGGGGATGCACCCGCAGTATGATCTCTTCAAGCAATGGACCGCAGTGAAGCGGCCGGTTCTGGAGATCATGTTGCTGGACCAGTTCATTCTTTTCGGGGAATGGCTCTATGCGAAGCACAGCGTTCACTACCGCAGCTTGCCGCATTATTTCTTTGAGTTCGATATCTACGACAAGGACGCGGCGGCGTTTCTTTCCCTGGAGCGACGCCTGGAACTGCTCGACGGCTCTGGGATCGAAACCGTTCCGGTGATTCACCGCGGAGTGGCCAATCAGGACAAGCTCGCAGGATTGATCGGGCAGTCCGCGTTCGAGGCGCGCTTTGACAACCCGTTTACCGGAGAGATCGACGATCTCGTGGAAGGGCTTTATGTGCGGACCGAGGCGGATGGTGTGGTCACGGCGCGGGCGAAAATGGTTCGACCGGAATTCGTGGAGCGCGTCAAACAGAGCGAGCATTGGCAACACCAGAAGATGGTGCCGAACGAATTGGCCGAAGGAGCGGATATTTGGTCGTGAGAAATTGGGAGGAAGTCATCGCGGCCTCGGACGCGGAGATCATGGCCTGGGCGGAACGGCAGCCTTGGGCGGACCAGATGCGCCGATGCGGCCAGGACGCGGAATGGCATGCGGAGGGGGACGTCTGGACCCACACGAAGATGGTTTGGGAGGAGGTCGGCAGGCTTGACGGCTTTGCCGAGCTGAGCGCGGCTGCGCGTCGGCAGCTTCGCTTCACCGCCTTGTGGCACGATTGCGGGAAGCCGGCGACCACGGCCATCGATCCGGAGACGGGCCGGACGCGATCGCCGAAACATTCCATCGTGGGGGCACGGATCGCCCGTGAATTGCTGCGGGAGTGGGGATGCGATTTGGTTGCCCGGGAAGCGATCGTCAACCTGGTCCGATATCACGGGCGGCCGCCGTATCTCCTCGACAAAGCCAAGCCTGAGGAAGAGGTCATCCGGCTTTCCTGGCTGGTTTCGAACGTCTTGCTTTACCGGTTTGCGGTGGCGGATACGCGGGGGCGTCAGGCGGGGGAGACAGGACGCAAAGAGGAGGCGCTCGGATTGTGGCGGGATCTGGCGGAGGAGTATGGTTGCTTAACGGAGCCGTATCCTTTCGTGAACGACCACGCGAGATTCCTCTTTTTCCGGGGCGAACTGGGGAGTCTGCACCGGATTCCCCATGAACAATACCGTTGCACGGTGACTCTGATGAGTGGCTTGCCGGGAGCGGGCAAGGATACCTGGTTGCAGCGGAACCGACCGGAGTTGTCGGCCCTGTCCTTGGATGACGTGAGGGAAGAGTTGGATGTCGATCCCACCGATGAGCAGGGCCGGGTCATCCAGATGGCCAAAGAGCGCTGCAGGGAACGATTGCGGGCCGGGGAGGATTTCGCCTTCAACGCCACCAATCTTACGGCGCAAACTCGCCAGCGTTGGATCGACCTCTTCGCGGACTACGGAGCCCGGGTGGAAATCGTCTATCTGGAACCGCCTTTCGATACGGTCCTGAAGCAGAACCGGGAGAGGGAGCGGATGGTTCCGGAACGGGTCATCAGGCGGTTGCGGGATCGGGTGGAGCTTCCGGGAGCGGGGGAAGCTCATTCGGTGAGGTGGATTGCCGGGCTTGAATGATGGAGCGATGGCAGGATTTTTACCTTCCGTTCTTGCTTCTTTTACCAAGAACTCCGAAGAAAGGGCATGAGCGAGACTGAATCTCCAGATCTTCCGCCCCTCGGATTCGCCCGGGAATTGAATGACGACCAGCGTCGCCAGTTGAGCGCGTATGGCGATTTCACCGCAGCGGAATCGGGCCAAGCCATCATTGTGGAAGGAATGCCGCAGGACTCTCTGTCCATGGTGGTCTCGGGCAATGTCCACGTGCAAACGGAGTCCGGTGGCCGCCACATCCTGTTGTCCAGCCTGCGGGCCGGCGACGTCATTGGCGAAGTCAATATCTTCGATCCGGCGGAAGCCAGCGCCACGGTGGTGGCCAGCGGCTTCGCGGTCTTGTGGAGCATCAAGCGTTCGAAGCTGGAAACCTTCATGCACGATCACCCGATCGCCTCGAGCAAACTGCTCATGAGTATCGCGACCACGTTGAGCAAGAAGCTACGGCGCACCAACGAAAAGGCGGCCCTACAGCAATTGTTGTCCCAACCGTAGTCTAGCGGGGACAGGGCGACCATGGACGCGTTGGCTCCTTTGTTGAATTCGTTGCACGAGCCCTTTCGGCTTTTCTTCGCCCTTTTGATCGGTCACATGGTGGCGGATTACGCGTTGCAGACGGAATTCCTCGCGGTCGGGAAAAATCACCGGCGGCCGAAACCTCTTCCGGGGGTTTTTGGGGAAACGCGAGGCGTTTGGGTTCATTGCCTGACCGCGCATTCCTTGATCCATGGCGGAGCGGTTTGGATTCTCACCGGCTCAATGATCTTGGCTTTGATCGAGACCGTGCTGCATTGGGTGATCGATTTTGTCAAATCGGCGGGGTTGAGCAACCTTCACGTGGATCAGTTCCTTCACCTTCTCTGCAAGGTCGGGTACGTGTGGGCGATCCACGCCGGCTTGGTGGCGGCCGGGAGTTGAGAGGGTGGCATCGAATTTGCTACGCCCCGGATGAAGGCCGTGACCCGTGGCAACGTCTCCATATTTGAGAATATTCGTAAGGAATCGTTGACATTTCCGAACAAAGTGGGTTCAAGTTGATTCCTAACAGCACCACTGAAAAGTTTATTCACAAATTCATAGTTGATCCGTGAATCTGGTGCCAAAGGTCAGGAGATTTTTCGGGAACAGATGATCTATTTCGATTCAAACCTAGTATTGGGCTCGGGCGGAGACGGGCCGGTTTGGCGGGGCGCGCGCCGGGTCAATCTACTGATTTCTGACACAGGAGGAGGACATCGAGCCTGCGCCAACGCACTCCGAGCCGCCATGGTCGAGCAGGAGCCCGGCATCGAGGTGGAGATCGTGGACGGCCTTCGGGAGACGGGACGATTTCCGATCGATCGGATGCCGGAGCTTTACACCCGCTGGTCGGAGAGGCGCAACTTGTGGCGGACGACCTTCTACTTGACGAACGGTCGGCGCTGGTCACGGATGCTCTTCTACCCGTGGCAGCAGTTGACCAAGACGGAGCTGTCCGGGGCGATTTTGCGGGGACGACCTGACGTGGTCGTGGCGATGCATCCCTGCCTCACCGCGGCGGCGCAGTACGCGGTGCGCAAGACCTACTACCAGCCCTACTTGGCGACGGTGGTGACCGATCTCTTCTACGGACACGCCAGCTGGTTTACCCACGGAGCGGATGCTTACTTTGTGCCGACTGAAACGATGAAGGAGCGGGCACTTCGCCAGCGCGTTCCGGAAGACACGATCCATGTCAGCGGTCTTCCCTTGAATTCCCGTCTCTCTGCTTTGCGGGGCCAGCGGGCTCAGTTGCGGCGGCGTTTGGGCTTTACCAAGCCGACCGTGATCTGTGTCGGCGGAGCGGATGGAATGGGAATTGAACGCCTTTTTCCTGCCTTGGCGAATTTGCCATCTGGGATCGATGTCCATGTCGTTTGCGGCAAGAACGAGGAACTGCGTCGGCGACTCACCCAGAGCCGGCCGCCTGCGAATATTCACCTTCACGGTTTCACCACGGAATTGCCGGAAATGCTTGCGGCCGCTGACCTCGCCTTGATCAAGGCGAGTCCGACGGTGCTCATGGAAACCCTCACGGTGGGCACCTATGTGCTCATCTACGATTTCGTGCCCGGGCAAGAATTCGCCAATGTGCGCTTTGTGCAGCAAAGCCGGTTGGGCGATTACTCCCGTTCACCTGAGAAGATCGCCCAGAAGATCCGTGAGTTTTGCGGACGCGAGGCGGTCATGCCGGTGGCCGAACGGGCAATCGACTTCGCTCCGCGAGACGGCGCCACCAAGATCGCCAAGCACATCCTTTTCCAAAGCCAATCCCGGTCGGCTCGCTTGAGTTTTTCCTGAGAGGGGGAGCCTCGATCATTTGGCCTTCAGCGTGCTGAGGTAGGCAATCAAGTCGCGCAACTCGCGCTTGGGAAGCATCAAGCCCATCGGCGGCATCAGGGAGATGACCGGTCCCTTTTCCGCAATCTCGGCGAGGGGAACTTTCTGAGTTTTGTTGTCGGCTGGATCTCGGAGTTCGATATGCTTAGCGGTTTCCTCCCGGAGTTGCCCACCGATCACCGTCCCGTCCTTTAGCGTGAGGGAGATCGTACCGTAACCTTTGGCGATGGTGGTTTGCGGCGTAGCGAGGGCTTCGAGGAGGTAGCGTCGGTCTTTCAAGCCCGCCGTTTTGAGATTGGGGCCGATGAGGCTGCCGCCTTTGCTGTCGTCCATCTTGTGGCAGGCGAGGCACTGACCCGCGATATGGTTGCGGAAAGTGTCTTCGCCGCGCCCGGAATCCCCGCCCTCCAAGCACTCGATCCATTCCGCAAGCGGGTCACCCGTCGGCCGGGCGAAGGCTACTGGGATACCAGTCTTGACCGCCGCTTCCAGGACATCGAGCTGCAGGGCCGCCGGAAGATCGCCCTTGGCCAGCAGCTCCGCCCATGGCTTGAGTAGATCGATGGCCTTGAGGTCCGCCGCCAGGAGGAAGGCGTTCTGACGTTCTGGGATCGAGTTTGAGTTCGCGAGAACCTTGGCGAGGTAATCCCGGGCGGCCCCGGGGTTGGTGCTGGCGAGCAGGGTGGCTCCCCGAATGCGCAGCCTTTCCAACTTGGTTTCGATGGCATAGGCGATGGCTTCCGGGGTCCGCAGATTGTCCAATGCGGCGACCCGGACTCCTGCGGGAGCCTGATCGTTGTGGAGCAAGATCGTGAGCCGTTGCGGATCCAGCGCAATCTGGAGAAGGGAGGCGAGTTGCACGGATTTCTCGAGGATTTCGTTGTCCGGGGAGTCGAGCAATTGGTTGACGGAGCTGGTCAAGGCCACGCCGGTCGCCTTGGCTTCGCGCGGTTCGAGAGACCGGCGCCAGCCATCGACCCGGTCGAGTAACGGGGGCGTGGTCCAGGCAAGCAAGGCGTCGAGCGCTTCGATGCGCAGGGCTGCGGGAGCACCGGTCCGGAGCGCGTAATGGGCAACCCTTGCGGCGGCTTCGGGCGTGCCGGTGCGGAAATTGGCGTTGATGGCGCGGCGGACAAACGCTTCGGCGTGGTCGCCGGGAGAGGTCAAACTCGCGGCGAGCCCGGTGAGCGCGGCGGGGATGGAATCGCCATCGTGGATGGCGCGCGCCGCCTCGTCCCGGATCGCGGGAACGGAGTCTTCCAAGAATGCCGTGATTTCCGGTGCCTGACGGGCGCGCAAGGCGAGCACCGCGATCATCCGCTGGGCCGGGGAGGGGGCGCTTTTCAGGGCGACGAGGTCGGTGGTAGTGGCGGCGGCACTGAGGGCCCGGGTTTGCGCGAGGCGGAAGTAAGGATCCGCCGGTGCCGCATCGATGAAGGCGAGCACGGATGGGAGAACAGTGCCGTTGGCCTTTCCGAGATTCCCGAGAGCCATCCCGGCGTGAAACTGGACCTGGGGATGGGAATCCGTGAGCCGAGCCACCAGAGGAGCCAGATCAAAGGAGGCGGAGGGCTGGATTTGGCCGAGCGTCTTGGCCGCTTGGGCGCGGATGGCGGGATCTGGATCGCTCAGGACCGCAACGATCGGGGCGGCACTTTGCAGTTGGCCGAAGGCCCACAGGGCGTGGATGCGGGCGAGTGGCCGGTCGCCGGCGAGGGCGGCCTGGAGCGGTGCGGTGTCGTTGCGGCGGACCAGTTCGAATTGGGCCTTGAGCCGGACGCGCTGGTCGGCGTGACCGAGCAGACGTTCCAGGGCCACAGGTGTCGCGGTGGTGAAATCGGAGCCGAGGAGGAGCCGGGTTTCTTCCCGGTCCGGGGAACGGTGGGCGGCGGGGACATCAAGGGTCCAGATGCCGCCCTTCTGGTCGATCGGGTAGCTGGTGGCGCCCCAGTCCGCGCCGTAGAGGGCCCCATCCGGGCCGAACTTCCAGCCCACGATGGCGATGCCCGTTCCGATCTGGCGGGAATTGACCATGCGGAAGGCGGCTCCGTCCGGTTCGACCTGGAAGGCCCACTGTTTGCCGCCCGGCGCTTCGGTGAGAAAGAACGTCCGTTGCCAGGAGGAGTCGAGCGCTGTGCCCGGGTTGTAGGTGAATCCGCAAGGACCGTCCACGTAGTTGCTCAGCGGCGGCATGAGGTAGGCGGGTTGTCCTTCCTGGCGTGGTTGCCAGAGTTTTTCCGCCGTCCACGGATTGTAGTCCTTGCCGCGGTATTGATAGCTGCAGCGCCACCCGGCATCCATTCCTTGGACGATGTAGACGAAGCGCTCCTTCTCGCCGGTCATGTCGGCATCATTGTCCACGCCGAAGAGATTCCCGAATTCGTCGAACGCCAGTTCCTGAACGTTGCGGAGGCCGTGGGCGAAGACTTCGAATCCGCTCCCGTCAGGATTGCTGCGGAGCACTCCGCCTTCGTTCGGATAGGAAAACTCGCGTCCTTCCGGAGTGGTCACCGAGATGCCCTTGTCTCCGATGGTCCAGTAGATTTTCCCGTCTGGACCGAGGGTGAGCCCGTGCATGTCGTGACCGGCGTAAGCGATGTGGTGGCCGAAGCCGTGGGCGAAGACTTCGCGCTGGTCGGATACGCCGTCGCCGTCGGTGTCGCGAAGTTTCCACACATCCGGGGCGATCGTGGCGTAAACGGCTCCTTGGTGCCAAAGGACTCCGGCGGCGATTCCGGTCACCTCGGTTTGGAATCCGTCCGCAAAGACCTTGATCGAATCGGCCTTGCCGTCGCGATCGGTGTCTTCCACTCGGTGAACCTTTTCACTGAGGAAGCGCAGGTCCCGGTAGTCGTGAGAACCGTCCTTGTTGAAATCGGTGACTCTGGCGACATTTTCTGCGGACCGTTCTGGAGCGAGCCGTTCGTGGTAAAAGGCCAGCTTTTCCTCGACGTTGCGCAGGCCAACGTCGTCCGGGATCCAGTCGACGTTCTTGCGGATATCGAGATCTTGGATTTGGCGGCGTTGCGTCTGGGTGACATAGGCGCGGCCGTGGTCATCCAGGCTGATGGCGACGGGATCCGGGACGTTGAGATCTCCCGACCATTTGGTAAACGCGAGGGGCGCGGCTTTCGAAGGAGAGGGCAGCGCAGCCACTGGGGAAAAGAGTTTGGGCGTCTGGCCTTCCACGAGCGTCCCCGTGATCTTGACATCATCCCATTGGCCGAGGTCGTCGAAGGAGCCGAGCCCGATCAAGCCCCACGCGAACGAGGTATCCCGCGCCACCTTGAGCGGGTGGTCCATGTCGTCGAAATAGATCGCGATGTCTCCGACGGCGGCTTTGCGGATCACCTTGACTTGGTGCCAAGTATCGTCCTTCCAGGGGACACCGTTGTCCGGGGAAGTTGTGATCTTCAAACGGGGCTCGTCGTTGACGATGAAGATCTGGCTGGAAGCCGGATCGGGATGCTCGCCTAGATGGACGTAATAGAAGTTCGCCGGATCCTGGTAGCCAAAGATGACGCACATGTCCCGGTGGCCTCGGGTGGTTTGCAGGGTTTTGACCCGGGCGGTCAGGGTGAAATCACCCCAGACTCGATCACGGAGTAGGGCGATGCTGTGCGGACTTCGATGGGGTGGTTGGTAGTCACTCTTGCCGAGCAGGTGAAGCACCCGACCTGTGACGGTCTCGGTCACTCTCCATTTTGACGGATCGCTGGGGAACCAGGCATCTGCGCCTTGTTCGAAGTCGTCCGAGAAGGTGACTTCGGCTGCGGGACAGGTGGTGGCGAAGGCTGCCAAAATCCAGGCTAGGACCGGGAAGGTGTATTTCACGACGAAGATTGCCATGGTGGGGCGGGGGGACGACATGGATTTTCCGGGTGCAAGGCCCCCTCGCCTATCTTAGCCTCAGGGATGCACGAGGAACTGAACACCGCGCCGGTGCGAGGAGCTAGCTTTTGGGTCCGTGCCGCGGCCCATTTGTTGGTGGACCTGCCAATTCTTCTCGTCCTGACGGTTCCACCAATGATGATCCTGATGATCCGGGTCTTCGGCATCGAGGCCATCCTCACCCCGGGGGCGGCAGAAATTCCCTGGTGGTGGAACCTGATCTTCAACGCCGTCATCGTCTTGTTTCTCGTTGGCTTATGGAAGTTTACGCAGGCGACCCCCGGCAAACAGGCGTTTCGATTGCGCATTGTCCGGTTGGCCGACGGGGGCGTGCCGACACTCCGCCAATGGACCGTCCGTGCTCTGGCCTACCTGGTCTCCAGTCTTCCGGTGTTGCCCGTCCCGATCGAGATGATGGGCAAAAAGGACGTCCTCTGGGTGCCGTTGTGTTTCGGCTTCGTCTGGATCTTGATCGATCCCCGGCGTCGGGGCTGGCACGACATGTTGAGTGGGACCGTCACGGTGGCGATACCGCGAGCCTGATCAGCAATAGGAGTAGGAGGGCTCGAAATCCTGAATGCTTTCGGTTGAAGAAATCACGGAGCCGAAGAGACTAAACGCGCAGGAGGGGTGTGGCCGGTGAACGCATCTCCTAACACATCCACACTTGACTGTCCTTATGGTGCGCGCTAGCTGATGGACGGACCCGACTTCACCAAGCGGGGCACTTAGCTCGCCAAGAGCCGTTGCGCACAGCATGAATTCACCGGCACCCATTTCCTTCTTCTGTGTCCACTGCGGCACCAAGCTCCTAGTCCCAGTGGAATTGGCTGGCGAGACCGGACCTTGTCCCCAGTGTGCTGAGGTCATCACCGCCCCTCTGGTTTCCAGTCGTGCAACTTCGCCTCTAAGCGCGCCCGAGGTTCCCTCCGCTTCAGTTTCTGCACGTGGACCAATCTCCGATCCTGGATCGCACCTTGGGGAGCGGATGGAGCGTCGGCTTCCTCAGGAATTTGAATTGCCGCCACTCGACTATGGCCGACCTGCCGGAGGCGTTGGAGGCTACCATGCTGGGCCTGAGCCAGTGCGCCAGGAGCCGGTGGTCGCTCCCCGACCGGTTTCCCAGGGAAGGCGACCGGCCCGTCATCCATCGGAGTTTCAGATCGAACTCGGTGCGCATGCTTTTGAGGAAGAAGTAGTCCGCAAGCCGTTCCCGGTGGCATTAGTCGCCTTGCTTGTCGTCATCGTGTCCGGGGCAGGCTACCTCAGTTGGCGCATGGGGCTCTGGGGCCCGGCGGAGGATTTGATCGCGACCAGCCCCGCGATCCCTGCTCAGATCGCCAAGGTGGTCACCGCGCCGCCTCTCAACCCGGAACTTCGTCCGGTGGCCTCGCTCGGTCAGTCCCCAGTGGCCGCGCGCGTCCAGTCCGTGCCGAGTGTCCCGGCGGAAATTCTGCCAGCGCCCAGTCCCGCAAAGGCAGCTCCCATGGCGGTTTCCGTATCCGATGCGCGTCTCTCCCCGATCGTGGCGCCGACTCCTCCGGCACCGCCGGTCGTCGCGGTGGCACCAACGAAAGAGTCTCCGGCACCGGTCGGTGAAGCTCCCAAGGTTCCCGACGCACCCGTGACGTCCGACAGCCCGCCGCTGGATCGGGCTCGCAATGTCGTGCGACGCTTTTTGGAAGCGGAGAACTGGAAAGACCGGGTCGGCTTGATTGAGGTTCCGGGCGATCCCGCCAGCGTTCTCGCCACTTACTATAAGGATCATCCGGACCTTGCGATCGAGAATTACCGCTTGGATTTCTTCCACAACGAATCCCGGCCCGGGGGTGGTGGTTCCGCTTACATCTTCTTTCTGACCTTCGCGAACGAGGTGGACGGGTTCCCGGTGATGGTGATGGAGCGAAACGGCGAGTACCGCCTGGATTGGAATCTCTACACCGAGTTCCGGGGGCGGTCATTCCAGCGGTTTGTTGAGGAGATGCCTAAGGAGTCGGCCAAGTTTCGGGTGGTTTTGCAGCGGGTTACCTATTGGGAGACGGACCGGGATGATATCCCTGGCGTGGATCAATTGCTTTGTTACAAAATCGATCCGCCGTATCCTGGGTTCACCCGGTTTGCCTTTTTGGATCGGGAGACGCCGATCGGCAAGCAGATGGCCCGGGAGCTGTCCTGGGAAGCCGATCCATTGGCGGCGGAGGTTGAACTCAAATGGGCGGAGTTTCCTGGAGGGAAGCGGTATTTGACTGTCGAGCAGTTGATCTCGCGGTCCTGGGTCAGGGGCACTCCGGCAACGGTCGCGCAGCCGTCAGCTTCAGCGGAGAATTAAGACAAGTTAAATGCTTGATTTCTTCGGATGATAGGGCTTGGTGACAGTGTGAGGCTGCGGCTGATGTTCGCCGGAGTCCAGAACCAAAGCTGTTAATCACCCAATAGAACAACATGGCATTGCCCTTCCGTAGCATCTTTGGACTGTCCGAATCGTCCGGGAGTCTTTCTGATCCAGCCTTTGGAGCCGAAGGGCAGGGGCGTGCATCTTGGCTATCTTCCGCAGGGATGGAGGGGGACGGGGTCTTTACCATCGATGTCGATTCGCTCTCTGCTGCGATTCCCCTCGAGTTACGTTCCGGTGCAGCGACGCATGCTTCCAAAGTTACGTTGCGGCTGGACGATGCAGAGTGGCGGCCGGGGGATGTGGAGGTGACTACTCGGTTGGTTCACATTTATCGGGCCTGTCCCCAGTTGTTCACGGTTGCGATTGACGATAGCCTGGATTTGCCGGTCAAGCTTCTTTTGGCGGGTGGTGCCGAGGTGGCCTCGGCACCGCCTGTAGCGGGTGGGGGTAGCTCCTTTGTGATGACTGGAGAGGGGATCGAGCCACCCAACCCTTTCCGGGCGAAGACCCCGGTGAATTTGGCTGCACAGGCAGGCACCAATCCGTTTTCGAATCCGTTGGTTAAGCCGATTGAGCTTCCTGCCGGTCCTCCTCCGCTGCCGACTTCTGCCATCGCCAGTCCGTTCATCGTGGCACCAGACAGTCGTCCGGTCGATGGCGCTTCCGCTCCAATCTCCCCTTTCCTTGCGGCAATTACGGGGACTCCTGCCGCAGTTCCGACGGCCCCGGTGGGTTTGCCTCCGTTTATTCAGCCCGCTGCCGTGGAGGAACCTGCTAAGAATGTTCCCGAAATGCGGCTAAGTTTCCCGTTTCATCTCTTGCTGGCGCAGGTTGATGCGGGTGTCTTGGGAATCAACCCAGCGGCACTTCCTCTGGATTGGAAGACCCATCTTCCTCTTTCATTCGTGAAGCCGCAGTTTGCTGGGGGGCGTGTCGTTGCATCCGTAGCAAAGCTGATCGAGCATGCCGACCCGGCCGCGAAAGTAGGGCTGCAAGGAGTGAACATGGAGATCGAGGTGATCATCCCTCTGAAGGAAATCGTCCGGCAGCTTCCTTCCAACGAGATGCTTCCCGGGCCTACAGCGGCGGCGGTTCAAGAGAAAGCGATTGCGATGACAGAAGTAAATCCGTTCCTTAGTCAGGCTCAAGAAGAGGCAAGGCGAGGCTTCGTCCCCTTGAAGGAGGCGCCTCCGGCAATGCTTGATCCCACTGCTTCCTTTGTCAGTCCCTTCCGGATCGCTCCGGTGGAAAAGGCCGTGTCGACTCCCGCGAAACCGGTGGTCAACGAGTTGCCTAAAACGTTGGATTCGCTGGACGATCTCGATGGTGGCAATGCCCTGGTGCTTCCGGCGAGGGCGTTGCCGACTCAACCAGCGCCCGCACCCCAGGCTCCGATCCGTCCGAGCCAATCCAATTCGACCCAAGGCGAAGCCAGGTGGTTGCGCTTCGATGGGGTTGGCTTCCAGCCGGCGGTGCGTGACCTGGAACTCCGGGCCGTCTTTGCTCGCTCAGAACCCTTTACTCGACAGCTGGCCATCGATTTGACCGCTGCACTGCCAGGCGTCGCCGGATGCGTGTTGTTCTCGACTGGCACCGGGTTCGAAATTCTCGCTCAGTCGAGTTCCGCTCCGCGCGAGGTGCAAGCGATTGTGGCGCGGATGCCGCGGATGTTCGAGCGGATTCACGGACTGGCCGAGGACCTCGGTTTTGAAAGTGGTGAGACGTTTACCCTGCGGACAAGTCAGGGGGTGGTGAGCTTCTTTTCCCATGGCCCAATTTGCCTGAGCGTGCTCCAAGAGGACGAGAGGGGTGATGCCGGATTTTGGGAGAAGCTGATGCTAGTCGCCCGGGGCATTGCCGCTCTGCGCGAGTGAATCCGCGAACTTTGGTTTACACGAGGCGGAAGCAGTGTTAGGGCAGGGTTGAATACGGCGCACTGGAGAGAAGTTATGGCGTTAGTAAATCACGATACCAAAGAGGTTCAGTTCAAGATCGTTTACTGCGGGCCCGCGTTCAGCGGCAAGACGACGAACCTGCAACACATCCATGGGCGGATCGATGACGAACGGCGTGGGGACCTGCTTTCGATGGCGACCTCAACGGATCGGACGGTGTTCTTTGATTACCTCCCGATCGATGCGGTGCTGATCAAGGGCTACCACACGAAGTTCCAACTTTATACCGTCCCTGGGCAGGTGGCTTACAACGCCACGCGTCAATTGGTCCTGCGCGGCGCGGACGGCTTGGTGTTCGTCGCCGACTCCAGCCCTGAGAAGTTGGAGGAAAACGCCCAGGCCCTGCGCACGACTCAGGAGAATCTTGCTCAGAATGGTGTGGTCATGGACGAACTTCCCTTTGTTCTTCAATACAACAAGCGTGATGTCCCGGGTGCCGTTGCCGTCGAGCACTTAAACTTGCTCCTCAATCATCGGTCCAATCCGTTCCCGATCGTGGAGGCGGTGGCCGCACAGGGCTACAACGTCTTTGCCACCCTCAACTCTGTCGCGGAAGAGGTTTTGCAGCGTTTTCATGTGACGGTCGCTGGGGTGGATCCGGACGGCCGACTCGCGCGGACCCAGGTGGGTGCCGCCGTTGGCTGAATGTTTGTGTTCTTGACCCATGACCGATCCTTCAACGGTCCCCGCTTCTTCCGGAGATTACCAACTCAACCTGACCACGGAATCAGCCAAGCGGTTCCGTGAGGCGATGAGGGGCTTTTTGGAGGAAACGGGCTGCAGCATGGGCGCGGTCATCGAGCGGAGTGGTGCCGTGATCGTCAGCGAGCAGCGCCCTCCGGGCAATGGAGCGAAGTTGCCGCGCCCGGACTCGATCGGCGTTCTCGCCGCCGGCCTCTTCGCGACGACCCAAATGATGGCCGGACAGATCGGGGAGGAGCACGCTCCCGAGGTAGTTTGCCATGGCAAGGACTTACACATCTTCGTGGCACCACTCTCTCAGGAGTTCGCTCTCCTCGCCGTTTTCCCCAATCGGGTCGCCGTGGGTTTGATCCGTTTGCAAGCCAAAAAGGTTGCCGCCGGAATGATGGCGGATTTGCGTCAAATTATCCGAAATGTGACCACATTGGCACCCTCTTCTGGTTCCCCTGTGAGCGAAGATCGTGAAAATCCATTTCTGCGCTACAATTGACCTAGGCTTGGCACGAAACCGGCGTCAGCCACTAGCAAGATTTTAATAAAGTCGGCCAAGCTTGACAGAGGCTGGTGGAAATTGAAAAAGAAAGCAACCGGAGCGACTCAGGCATGAAGGGACTTACGATACTCGCTGACAACGGACCACTCATCTGGCAGGGGGGGCCTCTCACTTGGCTCCTTCTCGGGTGCAGCATCTTTTCCATCGGGATTTTCCTGGAGCGATACCTCGCTTTCCATCGTGCTCGAATCAGTGTCAGTGACCTCATGATGGGGCTGGCCAACTTGATCCGGAGGAAAAATTTTGCGGAAGCCCTCCATGAGTGTGCCGGGACTCCGGGGCCGGTGGCTCGGGTGGTCCACTCCGCCATTCTTCGCCATGACGCCCCGCGGAATGAGCTCAAGGAGATCGTCCAGGAGGCCGGTCAGTTGGAGGTTCCCGGGCTCGAGAAGAATCTCGCGGTCCTCCACAATCTGGCCTATGTGACCCCCTTGATCGGGCTTCTCGGGACCCTCTTGGGCCTCATGCGGACGTTCGTCCTCATCAAGCAGAACAGCGGATTCGCGACCTCAGAACAGGTTTCCGCTGGTCTTTATGAGGCACTCATCACCTCCGCTCTGGGAATCGTCGTCGCGGTTCCCGCTTTTACCTTTTACTCGTACCTGGCATCGTTCGCCCGGACCTTAATGCATGACATGGAGCGGGCTGGCATCGAGATCGTCAATCTGATTCACGACAGCCGGACGGATCGCAGTTTGATCGTCGAGTTTCGGCGCGAAGCCGATGAGCCGCCCATGAGTGGGCCAAAGGCGAGTGGGGCTCGGTGAGAGTCAGACCTTCCGCACGACAAAAGAGATTGTTCTTTTGCCGCCCCTAGCCATGGTGCTTGGTCTGAAATGAAGCTGGAAAGCACCTTGCGTCCCAACTCCGGGCTACTCTTTGCCGGGCCGATGCTCGACGTCGTGCTCTTGCTCATGGTGTTTTTTATCCTTTCCTCGAACTTCGTGGTGAAGTCGGGGGTTCCGGTGGATCTTCCTGTCTCCTCTTCCATTCTCCCACCGGTAAATGGCTCCCACATCATCACCGTGTTGCCGGGGAATGCGCCGCGCCTGTTTTTCAATGAGAAGGAAATCGGCTTCGCAGATCTCGAAGCCGCCCTGGACGAAGCGACCCCTGAAAGGCGTCACGTTGTGATTATGGCGGACCGGACGGCGGCATTCGGCGTAGTCATGCGGATTTCCGAGTTGGTCACCTCTCGCGGGTTCGACCTTGCTTACGCCACGATGCAGTATCGGTGAGATCCATGGATCATCACCCCTTCATTTTCGATTGGTCCCGACCGCCCAAGTGGGAGAGCAACTGGCGGCTCATGGTCCTGATCTTCGTCTCGCTGGTCGGGCACGTTGCCGTGTTCTACCTGTTCCAGGTTTCCTATCCGCGAATCGATCGATGGAGCCCGCGCACGAGGGGCGTGATGTTGTTGAGTTCAGTCGATCCCATTTCGGCGCAGGTGCTCAGGGAATTGGATGACCGCACCTTTCATCTGCAGGGAGCGGGTGCCAGCGAGGTTCCGGCGTATTCGCTCAACAAAATGTCCCCAAAGTTTCGGCCGTCTTTCCTTGGGCACGAGGTGGCCCTCAAAGCGGTGCCCGCGCCAGTGCGAGACGAGAGCCTGCCGTTGCTTTACCAACCTGGGGTCGTTGAGCTTCCCCCCTTGCCGGATCGGCCTGTCCAGTCCCCGGCTGTCCCCGGGACGACTCCGGTCGCCTTCGTGGAGATCCGCGCGGGCCTGGAGGGAGAGACGAAGGGATGGACCGCGCAGGTGCTTCCTGCCTTGCGGGAGGAGCTGGCGAGTTCACCCGAGGCTTGGCGTTTGCTTCGTTTAAGGGTCTCAGTTGGCTCGGATGGAGTGATTCGTAATCTGCTCACGGAGGCGGTGGATGAGGGAACGGTCTCTCCGCGTTACTTGGAGAAGGTTCGTCAAAGTGTCCGCTTCAAACCGGGCCCGGACCGAAGGTGGGGATGGATGGAGCTCAGGCGCTGAGCGGACAGAATGATACACGTCACTCTGTCGGAATTGATGGTCATTTATCTTCTCCTCCTCCTGGGCGGAGTGGGGACGATGTGGATGGTTCGGAAAGTAGGCAGCGTCCGGAGAGCGTGGCGGCTCCGCAAGACTTTCGTGATTTGCCAGGCCTGCAGCCACCATTATCAGGATACCTCTGAGACCACTCTGCCGATTTGTCCAGAGTGCGGCCGGGCAAACGAAAGGGTCCCGATTCGAGAAATCTGACCGGTCCCCGGCGGGGCGAGGGCGGAAATCCATTTGCAAAGGCGTGATGGATGGGGGTTCTTCGCCGCCACAAATGGAACGAAGAGTTGTCATCACGGGAATGGGGGTGGTTTCGCCAATCGGCTGCGACCTCGATACGTTCTGGAGCAATCTCCGCTCTGGCGTCAGCGGAGTCCGTAGGGTGGAATCTTTCGATACGACCGAATACAAGTGCAAGATCGCCGGGGAAGTACGGGATTTTCATCCCGAGCCCTTCTTCAACAATCCCAAGGATGCTCGAAGGGCGGACCGTTACACCCAATTGGCCATGGCCGCTGCGAAGATGGCGGTAGCCCACTCCGGCATCGATTTCAGTGTTGGAGATCCGTTTCGTGCGGGTGTCCTTGTCGGCAGTGGGATTGGTGGATTGGATACCCTCACCACGGAGAACGCCGTTTTGCTGCAACGTCATCCCTCTCGGGTATCGCCCTTCGTCATTCCGATGATGATCACGAATATCGCCAGCGGGATGATCTCGATGGAATACCACATCCAGGGGCCCAACATGTGCATTGTCACCGCCTGCACCACCGCGAACAACAGCGTCGGTGAGGCTTGGCGTATCATTAAATTTGGCGATGCTGATGTCATCATCGCTGGAGGAGCCGAGGCTTCCATCCTGCCGATGGGAATGGCAGGGTTCGGAAACATGAAGGCCCTGAGTTGCCGCAACGATGAACCGGAGAGAGCGTCGCGGCCTTTTGACAAGGACCGGGATGGGTTCGTCATGGGCGAAGGTGCCGGGGTCGTCGTGATCGAGGAACTGGAGCATGCCAAGAAGCGCGGAGCGAACATCCTCTGCGAATTGGCCGGGTATGGGGTTTCTGCAGACGCTTACCACCTGACTTCGCCCCATCCGGAGGGCATCGGGGCCAGCCGTTGCATGGAGAACGCTCTCCGGCACGCCAAGCTCAATCCTGACCAGGTCGATTACGTGAATGCCCATGGCACCTCGACAATGATGGGCGACGTCTGCGAGACGCGTGCCATCAAGCGAACCTTCGGGGATCATGCCAAGAACGGGCTGCTGGTCAGTTCAACGAAATCGATGACTGGCCACCTTCTTGGGGCCGCTGGTGGAGTGGAGTTGGCGGCGACGGTCTTCGCGATCCGGGAGGGCCTGGTTCCTCCGACGATCAATCTCGACAATCCCGATACCGAGTGTGATTTGGACTACGTTCCGCACAAGGCACGCGAGGCCAAGGTGCGCGCAGCGGTCAGTAACTCATTCGGGTTTGGCGGTCACAATGCCTCATTGGTGATCACGCCGTTCTTGGGGTGAGATTAGGCCGATCGGTATGATCGGCCCGATCTTTCAATGAAACAGCGGATGGGACAGCCTGTCGTCGAACGGATCCACGTTCCGGCGCAGGTCCGGCAGGTGAAGAATCCGGAGCAGCTCTGAAGTCTCCGACGCGCTGAACGAGGTTTGCCGGGATTGATTGGGCGGTGCACTGCCCCGGCCCGAGAGCGGTTGGTTTTCGGGCAGGTGATTGATCCCGCCGAATTCCAGGTGGCCGCGCCAGGGCAGCACAAATCGGCTCATCACTTCCTCCAAGGCCTCCGGTTCGTTGTGGCGGACCCGATACCAAGCCTCGATGAACGCACCGAAGAGCCAGGACAGGCTCGTGGCGGATTGGATCATTTCGGGTTGGGCGAAACCGGTTTCCAGAGCGTGGACGATGAGGCTGGCCTTGCCCTGATCGATGCAGACGATCGGAAGCCCGCCGATCGCGAGGACTTGATCCAGACCAAGCGTTGAGACCCGCTCGACCGGATGGGCGGGGGATTGGATGATGGCGCGGTCAAGGTGCCCCAATTCCTCGTTCCAGAAGGCCCGCTCGAACTCACGACGCGCCACGCGATAGAGTTCCTCCCAGCGCCCCTCGCTGAGGCGATCCCCAATTCGCAAGGCGGCCAGCCAGAGGGTTTGCACATGAACCCGTTTGATGGTGCGGCCTTCGCGGCGGGTCTCGGCGGTTTCGTCGGTCTCCGCGAGGAGGCTGTCCTCGTCCATGTAGACATCGCGATGATTGCGCTGGGAGAGGCCCGTGAGAATCTGTTCGACGCTTTCCTCGATCTCCGCCCGCTCTGCCGCAGGAATGATGCGCGCCTGGCGATGGGCGGCGCGCAGGTATTCGTAAATCGCGACGACATACCAGAGTGAGGGATCCGGAGAGGCATAGGAGGCGGCCAAGCGGTGCTCCGAAATTTCCGAGGGCATCATCCCGCCGGCGATCCGGCCGCGCCAGGTGCGCAGGACCGCGCTGGCGACGTCGAGTCGTCCCGGGCTCAGGCAGATCCCGCGGATAGCGATCATGGCCCGGGCTCCCATCTCTGTTCCGCGCGGGTAACCGGAGATCACCGTGCGACCGTCTGCCCCGGTGACGATATACTGGTCGGCGGCCCGGTCCAACTCGGAACGGAAAAGGGTGCGGCGGGTGCGTTCAGCGTTGCGCAGCTTGTCCGCAAGGTGGGCCACTTCGTTGGTCGTCCGCGGATTCTCATTCATTTCTTCCGCAGTGCTCGCGATGAGGTGCGCGCGATGCCGTGGTTGCAACTCCCAGCGGAACTCGCCCGGACAGGCGAGGTCTTCGGTGGTTTGGTTGTCGTAGACGAAGCCGTGGAACCACTGCGGCTGGCGGTGAAATTCGCCATCGCTGAGAATCGAAAGGGGGGGGGCGCCGGGCCGGAGCGCCCAAACAAACTGACGGGCCGACGGGCATTCCGGCTCCAATTGCATCCGGTAAGACTCTGGGCGCGGGGAATTCATGGGGCGACCGGAAACGAGCGGACGAACCCGGAGGGTGGCTGGTTCCGGGGAGACTTCCAGTTGCCACATGAAGACGAACTGGTTGGTTCCATTCCGGCAGAAGCATTCCAGGGAGAGAGTTCGTCCTTCATCTAGGTCGTAGGTCCATCGTGGCCACGGCTGGGTCTGAAAACGGAGAATGCGTTTGCGGCCGTCCGGCTCATGCCGGTTGCCGGCGAACCGGTTCGTGCTCAGAGCGATTGTTTGACCTCCGATCTCGACCCAAACATCGAACCCGTTGATCAGAACGTAGCGATCGATGGGCGGCTGCTTGGCGATCACGACCGCCCCCTGCGAAGGCCAGAGCCGGACCCCACCGGCGGTGGCACAGGAGTAGCCTCCGAGCCCGTTGGTCTCCAGGTATTGATCGAGCATCCGCAACGGGGCTCGGCCGCCGACCGGAACGGAGTTGCGATTCCCTGGAGTCGACATCGGGGCCGGGGCTCAGTAGATGAGCACGGAATGGACCTCGGACTTTTGGCAAAGCCGGGACCGACCGCCTAGTTCACCCAATTCGATGAGGAAGGAACTGGCGACGAGATGGCCGCCGACTTCCTTGATGAGGGCTTGAGCGGCGCCGGCGGTTCCGCCCGTGGCGAGGAGATCGTCCACGAGCCAGACCGTTTCGCCTTCGGCGATGCCATCGATGTGAATCTCCACCTCGGCTTGGCCGTATTCCAAGGTGTAAGCGAGGCTCCGGGTGTGCCAGGGCAGCTTGCCCTTTTTGCGCACGGGAACCAAACCAGCCCCGATTCGCAGAGCGACGGCGGAGGCGAAGATGAAGCCGCGGGCGTCGATACCTACAACCTTGTCGATCCGGGTATTGCCCAAAGGCTCAACCAGAGCGTCGATCGCCTCGGCGAAAAGGGTGTGATCGGCCAGGACGGGGGTGATGTCCTTGAAGAGCACGCCGGGTTGCGGAAAATCGGGAATGTCCCGGATGGCCGCATCAAGACGGCGGGATCGATCGGATTGCACGCTGCACGTATACTCGCGTGGGTTGCCCGGGTCAATGAGGGGGAAGAGCGTGAGAGCTTGAGAGCTTGAGATTGGAAAAGAACTGGGGGGCGTTGCGTGCAAGTAGGGGCACTCCTTTACGATGAAGTTTCTTTTTCCGCTTCTTTGGGCGCTCTCCGCTTCGGTCGGGGAGGTGCAGTTGACCTTGCCACCCGTCGTGTATGCGGTGCCGGGCGTGCCGGTCAGTATTTACCATGACAACGTGGTGCTGACGGAGAGCCCGGAGAAACTTCGATTTGAGTTCTCCTGCGCGGTTGGTTCCAATGAGGCGCGCCGCTGGACCGTATTGGCCACGGATCAGGAGGTGGGAGATCATCCACTCTCGGTCACGGTAAAGGACGGGGCGGGCACCGTTCTCGAACAGGGACAGACCACCGTTCGCATTTCGGCGCGGGATTCGGGCCACGGAGAGACGGTGCGCATCCTCATCGTGGGGGACAGCCTCACCCACTCTACGCATTACCCGAATGAAATCGCGCGTCTTCTTGCGTGTGAGGGCTCATCCTCCGGCCGCGATGACATAGGCCCAGTTTCCCAAGAGAGCGACCGCGAGAAGGCACCACCCGAGCGTGATCCAGGGACGGGGCAGTGAGGAAACGATCGGAAGACGTCCGGTGAGTAACGCGGTAAGGGCACCGGCCAGCACTGTCGTGACAGAGAGCGTGGCCAACGGATTGAAGCGTAAGGCCTGGAGGATGTCACCGTTTGCCAAGGCCATGGTTGCCCGGGTTCCGCGACAGGCTAGGCACGGGTAGCCGGTGACAAGCTTCATCAAGCAGAAGGAGGGCGGCGCGAGGACGGTCGGCTTGAACAACGGGACGAGGTGCACCGCCGCAATGCCCGCAGCGGCTGCCACGACCACGGCAGCCGCTAGGATCCGGGTGGATCGAGAGATCCGCACCCAGGATAAGTTCACTCGACAATAAACCAGGGGTTCAAGAGATTCTCCTTGTTGTAACGCAGCGGTTCCCCGGAAGGATACTGGTTCACCTTGCGCCCCGCTTCCAAGGCGACGGCATGAGCGGCGGCTGTGTCCCATTCCATGGTCGGTCCGAAACGCGGGTAGACGTCCGCGGCTCCCTCGGCGACGAGGCACAGTTTCAGTGAGCTTCCCGCCGAGGTCAGTTCCACTTCGTGTCCCGCTTTGGAAAGGGCGTCGATAAAGGTTTCCGTCTCAGGGGACATGTGGGAGCGGCTCGCGACGACCCGGACGAGCTTCTGTTGCAAATAATGTGGTCCGCCGCTGAGGGCGGTCGCGGGACCGCCCGCAGTGGATTTGGCGGCGCCCGCTCCCTTTTGGGCGGTGTAAAGGGTGCCGGTGACGGGCTGATAAACCACCCCAAGGATCGGAACCCCGTCTTCGATCAAGGCGATGTTCACGGTGAATTCCCCGTTTTTCTTGATGAATTCCTTGGTTCCGTCGAGGGGATCGATCAGCCAGAACCGTTTCCACCCGGCCCGTTCCGGATAGAGCGTGGCTTTGGTTTCCTCGGAGATCCACGGGATGTCCGGGTAAGTCTCGCGCAGTCCGCGGAGAATGACCTCGTTGGCCCGGCGATCGGCTTCCGTGAGTGGGGAGTTGTCCGCCTTCTCTTCCACGGCAAAGTCGTGTCGATAGACGTCCAGGATGACTTCGCCGGCTTGGAGGGCGATGTCTGCGATGCGGTCGAGTTGAATCTCCATGAGGGCGGTCACCAAAGCCCAGATGGCAGGGGCGACAAGCTCAGAGTTGGCGTTCGAGCCGTTCATTGAGCCAAGCAACCGTTTCGGTCGCCTCGGCGTGATTGGGGAAACGGACCAAAAAGGTCGTCCAGGAAGCTTTGGCCGCCTCGTAAAGATTCATGGCATCGTTCTTGTCGTTCAAATGCTGGTGGGCGAGGCCGGCGTAGCCTTGAGCTTGAGCGAGCAGAAGGAGGTATTCGGCCTGCTCCGGGTCCTCTTTGACGAGCTTGTCCAGGGCGGAGATCGACTCCTCAAAGCGGTTGGCGGCTTCCTTGTCCTTGGATGAATCCAGAAGAGCCTGGGCGAGGGCGATGTTTTGGCGGGCGGTGGCGAAGCGATAAAGCGGAGCGAATGGATCTTTGCCGAGGAGTTCCTTGAGGAGTTTCAAGGCCATCTCGTTCAGCGGAAGGGCTTGATCGGTTTGTCCCTCCCGGCGGAGCACCTCCGCGAGGCGACCGTAACTGTTTGCCAATTCGTAACGATACAGAGGCAGTTCGGGTTGAAGCCTGGTGACCCGGTCCAGCAAGGTGATGGCATCCCTTAGCACGGGCACTTCGCCGGTGATCTCTCCCTGTTGGTTGAGGGCGACGGCGAGCAGATATTGGTAAGACTCAATCTCGCCGTTGGCCTCGATGAGTTCCGCGAAGAGCCGGGAAGCATTGCGAACGAGTTCGAGGGCGGTTTTGGTGTCCGCGCGGCGTCGCACCAGAGTCGCCATCCGGACATAGCACTCGCCCAGATCGGATTTGACCCGCGCATCAGCAGGATTGGCGGCGAGCAGTGGAGTGAGCTGATCGATGAGCTTTTGAAATCCGGCTTCGGCGTCCCCATATTTGCCCCGCTCCAGGAGCAGCCGAGTGGCGGCGAGTTGGTTCTTGGCCAATTCCACGCCGGCTTCGGTGCCCGGACCCGATTTGCCCAACTCCTCGAAGAAGGCCTTAGAGCGAGCCAGGGCTTCGTCGGAAGCCGCGAAGTTGCCGCGTGCCAGTTCGATTTCATGGACGCTGCGTTCGATGTGGGCGCACTCCCTGAGGAACTCGGGCCGGAAGTCAGCCGTAATTTCGAGCTTCTGCAATCCGTCCCGGGCTTTGCTGAGGTGCGTCAACGCTTCGGCGTGCCGACCTTGGGATCGCCGGATTTCGCCGAGAAAGAGATCGGCGCGGCACAGCTGGCGGGCGAAATCGCGGTCCTTCCCATAGGTGCTAAGGAACTTCGTGAAGTAGTCGGCGGCGGCCTCCAGGTTCTCCCGGCGCATTTCCTGGAACCCGGGGAAGTCGATCTCGTCGGAGCGAAGGATCGCGGAGAAGAACCGGTCCGCTTGCGCCTGGGAATCGAACAGAAAGGCGCGGGCCTTGGTTGCTTCCGCCCGGCGGACGTTGGTCTCTGATTGGGCTGCCATGCGGAGCGCCTCTTCCTGGGAGACCTTGCTGTCAAAAAGGCTCTTCTGTTTGAGGAGGTCCGATTTGCGCCGTTGCTCAGCCTTGACCACTTTGTCGGCCTCCGTGGCGACTTTGGTGAATCCCATCAGCGCGGCGCCAAGAAGAAGAAACGAAGTTAGCAGGAAAATGCCGGTCGTGCCCAACAGGGTGCGGACCTTGATGCTCTTGCCGCGAAGTTGCGCGTGATGCTGGCGCTTGAGGAGTTCGATGTCAGCGGTATGCCGGATCGTCTCAAAGGTGCGGGCGACTTCCCGGAGGTCGGCGGGCCGATCGTCTGGCGAAAGACTGAGGCATTGATCGATGACGTTGCGAAGCTGCTCCTCGTACTCGTTGCGGGGACGCTTTGGCCAGGTGATCTCGGGCTCTTCAAAGAGGATCAGACTGAAGTCGATCGGATCGTCCTGCTGGAGGGCGGCGGTGGGGTGACGGGGATTCTTCCTCTTACGGAGATAATCCCGGTAACGTTCCTCGAGGCGGGGCAGCTTCCCGTTGAGGATGTAATAGGCCACGACGCCGAAAGCGTAGACATCCCAACGTTTGCCTTTGCCGTGGGAAAAGTCCCGATCACGCAGCTGTTCGGGAGCGGCGAAGTAGCAGGTATCGCCGATTTCAAAGTAGTGGATGCCGGGAACCAACCCCTGGCCGAAGTCACCGAGTCGAATATTTTGGACTTCACCGTCCTTGAACTCGACGAAGATGTTGCCGGGTTTGACACAGGTGTGGAGGACGTCGAGCCGGTGAAGAAAGGACAACGAGTTGACCAATTGTTCAACGAGGCGCCAGGCCACCGGTGGGGGGAGATGCCCCGCCACGTGGTCCACCGTCGAGGGCTCCCCATTGGGCCCTGCGTAGAAGTCGGTGATATAATAATAGGGCGCCTGTTGCAGGTTGAAGGCGTGGACCGGAACCAAATTGGGGTGGGGCACTGCGGAGCCCACTGCGGTCAAGGCATGATTGATCAGGGAATGGTTCACCGCCATTCCATTGAAGACCTTGACGACCCGCACCGACTGCCCCTGATATCGGCAACGGTAGGACGCACCCGCCCCGCCTTCACCGATCAGTGCTTCGAATTCGTAGGATGGGATTTGCGGGAGATTCATGAACAGCAGCAGAACCTTGGACGTGGGTGCCACTCCCCATTGGCAGCCAACCTCCATCTTTTACCCGGGAGGATGGTGAATCGCAAAGCGGAAAACAAAACGGGCCTGTTCCTCTTCATCATGTTCTCAGGTATTGGCTTGAACCAACTCCGCCCATTCTCCGTCCAGGTCGTCCTGGTTGGTCAAAGCGCGGCGACCCGCCCGGGCATACCAGTAACCTGCGTTGCCTAAGTCCCCTTCGATCCGGTGCAGGTGGGCGTGAATCCATGAGCCCATGGCCGAAGGCAAGGCATTGACCACATCATGGGCCTCGTCCCACTGGCCCTTCTTGGCAAACCAAAGCGACCGCAGGGGGGCGGATAAACCGACCGGAGGCGTGTCATCGTTGGCCACGGACGCGAGCAATTCGTCCAGGGTCATGGCTGACCCTCCACTTTGAACCCGGGGAAGTCCGCCGCCAGTTGCCTACGGTACTTCGCGGCCTTATCAACATCGCCCTTGGCCTCAAGGGCGGCCGCCAACCTGCTGATCGCGAGCGGCACAGTGACCTGATCCGCTCCGAACTCGACCACGATCGTGTAAAACTGGATCGCTTGCGCCGGATCGTTCTGCGCCATGTAGATATCCCCGATGAGAACACGAGCTTCGTTGTTCAAGGCACCGGATCGAACAAGCCGGAGGACTTCCTCCGCAGAGGCGAGCGCGTCCTTGGGGGAGCCGATCTGCAAATGACACTTTGCCTGGTCGAGGATCGCCCGGGCCCGTTGGTCAGCTGGTTGTGATTGAAGAAGGAAGCTGTCGAGATCGGTCTTGGCGACCGCGAACTTCTTCATCGCGATGTGCACGTCCGCAAGTTTCCTCCAGATATCCGGCGGGGTTTGCTTGGGATTGGCCGGATCGCTGCGCAAGACCAAGTAGGGTTCGGCGATGGCATACTGTTTCTTATCATAGAAGGCCCGGCCCAAGTGGCCGAACACTGGTTGCAAGACCGGGTCGTCTCCGTGGCTTGCACGAAAGGTCCGGGTTTCCTCTAGAAGCCCCTCCAGATCCTCAAGATGGTAGAGCGCGAAAACGATCCGGATCGAGGCATTCTCGCCGAACGCTTTGGCGTCGAGCGTCCGAGCCTCCCGGAGCGGTTCCAGCGATTCCTTGTAATTCTTCAGGTCGAAGAAGCCGCCGCCGATCCAATAGAGCGCCTCCGCTTTCAGGGAAGTCTCCGGGAATTTCTCGATGAGCGACTGGTAGGCTGTCACCATCGGCTCAAGTTGGCGGAGGTGACGATGGATCATCGCCGTTTGCGTCATCGCATACTCGGCATTCTCCGAAGCTGGGAAGTCTTTGCTGATCCGCTGGTAATCTTTGAGAGCTCCCTTGTAGTCCTCCTTCTGGTGGCGGGTCACGGCAAGCTTCATCAATGCAGAGGGCACCAGCGGGTTCAATGAGTACTTCTTGATGAACTCTTCAAGCGCGGTGATCCCATCGGCTTCGGAGCCGGAGTCGATCATTGCCCATCCCATCTTATAAAGACGGGCGGGGCCATACTTGGCGTCGACATTTTCGGTGCGTACGTTCCGGTAAGCCTCGGCCGCTCCTTTGAAGTCCTTGGCCGCAAAGAGCGCTTCCCCTTTTAGGAGAAGTGCGAGATCGATGTAGTGGGAAGAGGCATCGGCCGCGCTTTGGGTCGCCAGGAACTCGTCGATATAACGGGACAACAAGGTGTCACCCGATTCGTGGAAACAGAGGAGCTTCCGATAGCCGGCCTCGGTCGCTTCGATGGTTCCGGGAAAGGACTTCTCGACTTCCCCAAAAATCCGGATGGCCTGAGGGATGTTGCCTTGTTGTCGGAGAGAATTGGCAACCATCAGGTTCAGCTGCGCGCGGGCTGTACCTTCTACAGAAAGCGGAGCCAACCCGTGGAGACGGACCACTTCGGCGTAGTCCTGCTTCTCGTACGCTTTCTGCATCAGCGCCATTTGCGCGAGCTGTTTGAAGGAGGGGTTTTTGCTGGAGGCGAGCGTTTCCCGCAAAAGGACCACTCCGCGCTCCGGAGTGGGGGAGTCTAGCGCGAGAATGCCGGCACGGAAATTGGCTTCATCCCTGATCTCCGGGTCCTTTGACTTGGCCGCGAGATTGTCAAAGTGCTTGAGAGCCTTCTCACGGTCGTCTTGTTCCAGGGCGAGGCGGGCCAATTCCAACTCGGCCCGTTCCCGGTAGCGGTGTTCCGTTTTCGAATCCAAGAGTTTCTCGTAGGCTGTGATTGCCTGGGGGATCTGACCCGCAAGCTGTGATGCCTGGGCGTAAAAGAACTCCGTTTCCATCTTGATCTCGGGGTCCTTCAAGGTGGTCGCGGCCATCGCCCAATAGGGCAAGGAGTCCCCATAACGGTCTGCGTTGAAATGGATGCGGGCGAGGGAAAACGCCGCCACGGACGCAAACTTGCCATTGGGATCCGCTTTCAGGTAGGTGGAGAGACAGCGGATCGCATCGTCGGTGGCGTTGAGGCGACGGTAGCAGTCGCCGAGCCGGAACCAGGCGGCGGGGGCCTCCGGGCTATCGGGCGCTGCGCGGAGGAACTCGATGTACTTCTCCTTGGCTCCGTCATACCTCTGCTCATTGTAGAGCATGTTGGCGAACTGAAGCCGGTTGTCCAAAGTGGCTGCGGTCTCGGCGGGGGTGGGGCCTGCACCCGGTTGAATCGGGGTGGCCCGAAGCGCTGTGCCCTGGGCGCGGACGCTTGCCGGACCGGCCAGCAGGAGGCTGGCAGCCGCCCAACAAACCACCCTGTTGCAGATCAGATTGCGAATCATGGAGGAATCGGAGGAAGGTGGACTTGGTGGGGCAGACGGCAAATGCCGAGTGGAGTCTGAAACGTTTCCCAAGCGGCTCACGGCGATGGTGGGGACGGTTGGTCCGAGGCGAAGGCGACATTCCAAATCCCCGCCTTCTGGCAGAGATCAAGGACCGACATGACGAAGGTGAATTCGGCTTCCCCGTCGCCCTTTAGGATGACGGCCTGACCGGGGAAGAGCGAGGCGACGCGGCTGAGCTTTTCGGAGAGCTGCTCCCGGGTGAGTGATTGATTGTTTACCGTGACCCGACCATCGGGGGCGACGGCGATCACCAGTTCTCCGGGCGATTGCTCCGCCGGTGCGGAGTTCTCTGCCTTGGGGACGGAGATGTTCACCTCAGATTCAAACTTCGCGAAGTTCCAGCTCACCACGAAATACATGAGGAGGAGAAAGACAACATCGACCATTGGCGCGAGCTGGAGATCGATCTTGTGGGTGGTTGTGCTGTCCCGAAATCTCACGGCTTGGAGGGGATGGAACCGGGTTGTTCCGCAGCGAAAGCGACGTTCCAAATGCCCGCTTTCTGGCAGATATCGAGCACCGCCATGACGTGTTTGAATGGGACCGTTTTGTGTCCCCTTAGAATGACCGGTTGATCCGGGAAACGGGAGGCTAGGCTACTCAACTTGGAGAGGAGGCCCTTGGGCTCCAAGACTTCGTTGCTGATCTTGACTTGGCCGTCCTGGGTCACATTGATGATGATCTCGCCGGGAACCCTGGATGTCTGTTCGGATGTTTCCACTTCGGGAACGACGACGTCGGGATCGACTTCGAACCGGGCGAAGTTCCAGGAAACGATGAAGAAAATGAGGAGCAGGAAGACAACGTCGATCATCGGCGCGAGTTGGAGCTCGGCCGTTTTCGGGTTGCTGTGGTTGCGGAATTTCACGAGCGGCGAAGTGGTGTTCCCCTGTGATGGCGGGGATGGCCGCGATCAGATTCCCTTCGAATCGGCTCTCCGGTTCGGCTTACCGGGGGCTTCGGGAGCTTCGCTTCTAGCGGCGTTCCGATAGCTTGCGCGTTTGTACTGAGCCGCGAGCAGGGCCATCAAATGGGTCATGGCTGCCTCCAGTTCGCTGATCATCATCTGGACCCGCCCCCTGAAAATGGAGTGGAAAATCAGGGCCGGAATTCCAATCGACAACCCACCCGCCGTGGCGATGAGGGCCTCGGAAACCCCGGCCCCGACCTGAGACTGAACGGCACCGGTTGCCGCGCTCAAGTCGTGGAAGGACCGGATCATCCCGGTGACCGTGCCAAGCAGGCCCACCAGCGGAGCGACCGAACCGACATCCGCCAGGTAGGTGATCCGCTGATTGAGGATGCTGGCCTGGCGGCTTCCCTCGGCTTCGGTGACTTCGCGAACCTCTTCAAAGCTCGCGGTGGGATTCTTAGTGGCGAAGTCCAGCGTCTTGTAGGTGATCCGGGCGATCGCCTCGTTTTCTCGGTTGCAGACGGCGATCAGGCCGAGGTAGTCCTGTTTGCGGATCAAGGCGTCCGCCGCGTTCATGAACTTGTCGCTGACGATGTTGCCCTGCCGGATGGTCAACATGTAGTAAATGATCAGCAGGACCATCGTGAAGGAGAGTGCCGCCATCGGATACATGACCCAGCCGCCCTTTTTGACGATCTCAATGAACTGGACTGCCTTTTCCCGGGTCACCTGGCTCGCCAAGTCCTTGGCCAAGGGGATCTTCGAGGTGAGAGTCTCACCTGCGGGGGCTGGGGCACCTCCCGGTGTGGCCGCTTGGGCCATCAGGTTTCCGCCGGTCAGAAGGGCGACCGAAAAAAGGAACAAATAGATGGGTCTCATGGATGCGTTCGGAAATCCTTAGACGTTGTCTCTGGCAATAGCTCTTTGACGCAGTCGATGGACCGGGCTGCGATTTATCAGTGCGAGGCCCGGCATTGTTGTGGTGGGAGGCGGCTGGATGAGTCGGCTGAATGGTGCGGCTTGACAGGGCGTCATTCCGCAGTGCAATTCTGCTATCTGCCCGGCTTTCCTGCAAGGTTTTACCACTTGGAATTCCTGCCGTCGTCACACGGTTCCTTCCCCGGCATACCCCCGATCCACACTTGCCCCAGGGGGGGATCGTGCGTTATAGGCTCGTGACCGGCTGACAGCCCCCCAACAAAATGTCGCCTACCCGCCCCAGACTTGATATGGACCAATCGTTTGTCGGCTACCTCCAAGAGCCGACTCCAGAAAACTTTCTCGCGTTGCGGGAAGCCCTTCTTGAGACGCCCGGCTTCGATCCCTATTCCCGGGACATGGGCCGTGCCGAACACTTCTTCTCTGCGAATCAATTCGCCGACGCCGAGCAAGAGCTGCGCCAGCGGATGCGTCCGAGCCACATCCTCAGCCCCGGAACGCATCTCAAGTTGGCGCTCGTTTACCAGCGACTTGGCCGGACCGGCGAAATGGAACGGGAGCGCGCCATCGCCATCCGGTGTATCGAGGGGATTCTTTCGACCGGTGACGGCTCAATGGATCGGCCTTATCGGGTCACCCGCACTTCAGACGAATATGACGTGCTGATCGCCTCCAATCTCACCTGGGCCAGCCAAACTCTGCGTCAGGCGGGCCGACGACGCCTCGACGTGGTCCGGACTCGGGAAGGGCAGGAAATTTGCTTCGACGTGACCGACATTTTTGATCTCCTGAAGCGACGTTTGCGGAACGGTTGAAAAAAAGCAGCGGCGTCGATTGCTAATAATTACCATACATTCTATAATATATGGCAATTAGCTACACCGATGCCGCGTCGCGCTTTTCTTGACCTTTCCACTGTCGTTGCCGGGGCACTTCTCGTCTGCTTTCTGGCGGCCAAGCCAGAAATTTCTCCTCCGGAAGTCAACCGTTCTTCCCCTTCGTCGGTCTCCCGGAGGCGCGATGCACAAGTGCTTGAGGTCCTGAAGGCGGTCAATGAACTCCGGGAGGGGGCAGGCTTGAAACGGTTGACTGTTCATCCGGAACTCCAAATTGCGCTCGACGACTTCACCCAGGAGGGGATGAGCGGAGGATTGGAGGGGGCCTTCCGTTTTGCCGGGGCGCGCATTCCCACCATCCATGAGTTGGCCGGCAACTTGGTTTATGGCGCGGGAGATGAACTGATCATGCGCGAATTGGAACGGTGGACGGATGTCCTCGATCCGGCTCATACCCACCTTGCCGTTCAGTTTTTTGACGACCAGAAACGTGGCAGAAGCGGCTGCATCGCCGTGCTGGCGAGCACCTTTCCAGAGTTTCGGCCACCGATGAATTCGGCGGGAGTCAGTGGGTTTTTCGACGTCTGCCGCTGGTGTGGCCGTGGGCACGGGATTTCGGTGGCGGGCGGCGGCCAAACTACGTTGGTGATTCAGTGCCCAGACTGTCGGCGGACCTGTGACCTTGTGGCGACGGACTCCAACGGATACTGGCGACGGGTCACTCAGTTTCTGCATCGGGGGCACTCAGTCTCTCCCGCTGCCGGAATGACAGAGGTTATGGCGATTTGGATGAAGCTGACCACGAAGAACCGCTATCAGAGGGACGCGGAGAGGATCGGCGGGGGCGACTCTTGGAACCTGCCGGCAGAAACCTTGCGCCGGGGGACCGGCGATTGCGAAGATACCTCCTTGCTTCTGGCGCAACTGCTGCTGGATCGCGGATACGAAGCCCGGGTCGTCCTCGGCAAACACCGCGGTCAAGGACACGCCTGGTGCGTGCTGCGTTTGGAGGGGCAGTCCTACCTGCTGGAATCGACGACTTCCCGGAGCGATCTGGACAGGCCTCCTCTGATCTCCGAGTGCGCCCTGGATTACGAACCGGAGTATCAGTTTGATGCCGACCGCATGTATTTCAAAGGCTTCGAGGGGTGGACAGGGGAGTATTGGAGCGATGCGATCTGGTCTGGAGCCGAAGCCCAGCGCTGGATGAGTGCGGCTCTTTGACGCGAGTCTCAACTTCCAGTTTTCAACCGGCCCGGACTCGTTGAGGTTGATCCGCTTTCAACCTCCCGAATGGCCACCTCCCATCAATGCCCGGTTTTCATCTGGCAAAGTCACCAGGGCAAATTCACCGCCCGCCTGATCGATGACTTTGAGGAGGGCATCGCTGTGGGCGAATCTCGCAAGGAGGTGCTTGACCATCTCCGCGATTACCTGCTCCATCGCTCTCGCCAGGACGATTTCTTCTGGCTGGAGCCGGACTTTGCCGATGGCACGATCCGGCAAGTTAAGGTGGCGATCGTTCCTGAATACCGGGATGGCGAGCGCCGGTTCCCCTGCCGGGAGCCGATTCACTTTAAGCTTCCCTGCGCAGTAGGGCGCCGGACATCGGGATTGTGGGCCGCCTGCTTTCCCACGCTCGACGTCTACTTCGATTTCTTCGAGATGACCAGGTTCAACGAATTGGCCATCCATTACGCGCGACAATTTCTCAGCGACCGGACGCCCCAGGAACTGACCCGGTTTCTTCCGCCAGCCGCTTGTGAGATTGAAACGCTCTCCATCACGATCAAAGAGAGTGCGCCCCGGGAACGGACGCCGGAGCTTTTTCCCCAGCTTTCAAAGATGGCCGGCCCCGTGGACAAACGCACGGCGGGGCGCATCAGCAGAGCCTGGGAGCGGGACGCGGAAGTCCAGGAGCTTTTGCGCTGCCTCCGAGAAGAGAGCGGGAGCATCTGCTTGGTCGGCGAGACTGGGGGCGGGAAAACCAGTATTCTCGTGGAGGCGGTCCGCCGGTTGGTGAAGGAGGACGCGGGGGCGGCCAATCGTCCGCGATTCTGGATGACAAGCGCCGCCCAGATCATCGCCGGAATGCGTTATTTGGGCGAGTGGCAGCAGCGATGCGAGGAGGCCATCCGCGAGTTGTCCGGTTTGCGCGGCGTCCTCTGCGTGGAAAACCTTGTGGATCTGGTCGGGACCGGGGGCAGTGGTCCCGAAAGCAGTTTGGCCACGTTCCTCATCCCCTATCTGCGGAACGGGGAACTCCGGCTCGTGGGCGAGGCGACGCCCCAGGAAATCGATGCGTGCGACCGGGTTCTTCCGGGGTTGATCGACGAGATGCGAATTCTCAAGATCGACGAATTGGGCGAGCGTCAGGCGCTCTCGGTCCTTGAGTTGGCGGGGGAATACTACACACAGAATGAGCCGGTCGTGGTGCCTCATCCCGCCGCCGCAGAGATTTTCCACCTCTTCCGCCGGTTTCAGCCCTATGTGGCATTTCCCGGCAAGGCGATCCAGTTGATGGGCGCGATCGTGGATCGCAAAATCCGGGAACAGGGGGTGCCGGAGACCGGATTGAACGACGTTCGGCGCGAGTTCGGATCTGTGACCGGGCTGCCGGAGACTTTCCTTCGGGACGATGAACCGCTTACGATGGCGTCACTGGTCTCGACCTTTGGCTCCCGACTTCTTGGTCAGGAGGACGCGGTAATGAAGGTTTGCCGGACAATCGCCAAATTCAAGGCGGGCCTGAACGATCCGGCTCGCCCGATCGCGGTCATGCTGTTCGTGGGGCCGACGGGCGTCGGCAAGACGCAAATGGTGAAGCTGCTTGGGGATTATCTCTTTCCCGGAAAACCAGAAAAGGACCGCCTGATCCGTTTGGACATGAGCGAGTATGCCGGGCCAGATGCGGCCGAGCGCCTCATTGGCAATGTCCTGGGCCGTCCCGCCGAACTGATTCGTCGTGTCCGCGCCAATCCCTTCTCGGTGGTCCTGTTCGATGAGGTGGAAAAGGCCTCGCCCGAAGTGTTCGACCTTCTTATGAACGTGTTCGAGGAAGGCCGGCTCTGCGATGCCTTGGGGCGGGTCACCGCGTTCAATAGCAGCATCATCGTGATGACCTCGAATCTGGGCTCCACCAGCGTGGGCCCGCTCGGGTTCGCCGGAGGATCCTCGGATCCGGAGACACCGCCGGTGCGCACCGACGCCCGGGCGATTCGCTCTTTCTTCCGGCCGGAGTTCTTCAACCGGATCGATCACGTCGTCGAGTTTAAGCCCCTGGGGCGATCGACTATCGAACAAATCACCCGGCTGGAACTGAACTCCCTGGCCAAGCGCGAGGGATTCATCGACCGGCGGATTTCTCTGGAGTTCGGAGAATTATTGGTCCGGCGCGTGTCAGCCGCCGGATTTGACCCGGTGTATGGGGCCCGCCCGTTGCAGCGGGTCATTGAGGAACAAGTCGTCATGCCGCTTGCACGGCTGCTTGTCACCACTACGGACTATTCCGGCAAGAGCCTGTTGGTGGAGTGGGATCCGGCGCACAATCGACTCCAGGTTGAGGAAAAGGTTGGATGACCCCGATTCTTCCGGGATAATTGCGGGCAGCAATGAACTTTTTTTCAGCGGGTCCAGCGTTTCGCCAAGCTTGCGCCTTCGCGTGCGCCATCGTCTGGATCACTCCGGGGGCCTTACTTTGCGCCCAGAACAAGATTGTCGCCAAGGTGGATGGGGGCGCGATTTACCAAAGCGATGTGGATCGTGAACTGGGGCGATTTCTGGCGCGGCTCCAAGAATTTCCTCCGGATCAGGCGGAAGCCATGCATCGGCAGGCAGAGCAACAAATCATCCAAGACTTGATCGGGAAGCAGCTTTTGGTGAATGGAGCCCGGGCCAGCGGCCTGACTGTATCGGCGGCAGAGATCGACGAGCGCCTTACCGTGGTGATGAAGAACATTGCCACGGGTGGTTCCCCCGAGAGCTTTTTGAAGGAAGCCGGGATCTCCAAAGAGCAACTCGCCGAGGACGTCCGAAAGAATCTGCTCATCCAGAAGCTGGTCGATTTAAAAACGAAGGATGTACCCGGTCCTACGGACGACCAGTTGGTTGCCTTCTTCCAGGAGAACAAGGCCCGTTTTTTCCGGGAGGAAACCGTGGAGTGTCGTCAAATTTTCTTGACCACCGAGGGGCTGATTGACGCTGCGGCGATTGAGGCCAAGCGGGATCAGGCCACCGCTTTGCGCAAAATGCTCGTGGAGAATCCCGGGCTGGAATTCGCGCGGATTTCCAAGGAAAAATCAGATGGGCCCACGGCGGAGAATGGGGGCTATCTCGGCTTCATGGGGCAGAACGACTTTTTGCCAGCCTTCACCAAGGCGGCTTTTGCTCAGGAGGTCGGGAAGATCGGGGCGGTCGTGCGAACCGAACTCGGATTTCATATCATCAAGGTTGAATCGCGCTCACCGGCGCGGCAGCCCGAGTTGGCTGAGGTCAAGGACCAGGTCCGCGAAGGGATGTTGCAGCGCAAACGTGGGGAAATCATGAGGCAGTATGTGGATGAATGCCGCCGCGCGGCCAAGATCGAATTGTTGATCCCGATCCCAGGAATCGATCCTGCGGCGCCCCAGGTGAAGGTTTCGAAATGAAACTATTTGATAATTACTAATATTTCAGTAATATTCAGGGATCATGCGATCCTCCCGAGTTTCCACTGCCGCCTTCACGGTGGTGGAAGTTATCGCCACCATCAGCTTGTCCGCCGTCTTTTTTACGGCTGCGGCCTTGGTGTATCAGAACATCATCGCGAATGCGCGCAGTCTCAGTTCCCTTGAGCCGGTCACGCTCGCCGAAGGTGTTTTCGAGAATCTCCTTGGTGCGGATACGGAAACCCTCAGTGTTTACTCCGCCCCGAACCACGGGCGCAGCGCTTTTGCCGGACAGTTGGCGGAATTGTTTCGCGATGACGTGGCGGTTGCTTCGGCCGTTTACTGTTTGGGCCGGAACGAACTGAACACACTGCGGCCTGCTACGATTCCCTATCCATCGGGAAGCGATGTGTTGGACACCCCCGAACGATTTCTGGCGCATCTTGTCGCTCAGTTTGGAGCCGACGCGACCGCTCAGTTCGTCGATTACAGCGGTGACTCGAGAGCGGAGGATCTTACGATCGTGCTGCTTCAGCCGAGCGGTCTGGCAACCGAGTTGAATGTGCTTTCTCTCTACGATTTGGACGTCGTGGCGGTCCCTGGATTGGGCAATTACGTGGCCGTGCGGCGTTACGTTGCCGGTGAACTGACGGCCTACTATGACGTCCTTTATCCGCCGGCAAGCGGAACGGCGTTCCTGCCGTTGGCCGTGCACTTTTATCGGCGGGGATTGGCGCCCTACGAGGGGAACGAAGAGGTATCCAAGTACATGATCGCCGAGGAGCAGCCCTTTTACCTGGTATGGTGGCCGGATCCATCGGCTCGGACCCTGGAAGCAGTCGTTGATCCGCCAGAGCCCTCAGGCCCGGCAGGCAGTGCCGTGTGGGATTATTACCAGATGGGCGGCCGGACCCGCTTCCTCTTTACCGTTCCCGCTTTTCCCAGCCAACAATAAGTCGTGCGCAATATCGGCAATAGTAGGAAGGGGCTCCCGAAGCGGCGCCAAGGATCGATCAGCGTGGTGGCTCTGATCATTTGTGCAGTCGGCACCATGGGCTTGCTCGGGATAGTATCGATCATGCAGGCCCGGGTGGTGCAGGTGGACGCCATGGAGGAAGAGTGCCTGCGTCACATTCGTGAGTCCAACGGGCGCCAATTGGCCAAGGACTTCGCCTTCCGGCGCATCTGGACATCTGCGAGCGGCGACGCGGAAACGGTCGAGATTCCTGCAGGATGGGGGCGAATCACTGTCCCGGCCTGGAACCGAACCGCCTTCACGACGACGATGCGCGCTACGGTTTACAATCAGTCCGGGCCGGATCCCAGTGGTCTTCCCTATCAGATGAGCGTCGATGTTTCTGTTTTCAGCCGGGTGGATCCGGAGACCGGGGATTGGATCACGGTCGCTCCCCGAACCGTATCCACCCGGATTCAGAGCCGTCCCTTGGCAAACGCGGGGGTCTTGCTTGATGCCCGTAGCCAGAATGCGGTCGCTACCGTGAGCGGCAATTTGAATGTACACGGGAAGGCCATGATTTGGCAGGGGGCCGGATCGGACAACTCCTTCTCCTTCAACGCTGCGCAACTCTATGGTTACAGCGGTTCCGTCGCCAAATCGAACGTGGAGGTGCAAGATCTCTCCGGCGCTGGTGCCCTAGCTCCGCGCAATCTGCCTGGGCTGACTCTGCCAAACTGGTTCGCGGCGGCGGGTTCGACGCTTGCCCCAGGGGCTTATCCTGTGATTTTCAACGACGATTGGGCGCCCTTCTACTCCAACGCGATCGCTCCTTCTATCGAGGAGCGGGCCATTGCCATCGGGGCAATTTCTTTGGCGGCGAATACTTCCTACAACCGCTTTGGGGCGGTTTGCAATGGGGCCGGAGTCGTTACGGTGGACCTCAATAGCCTCAATTTGCCGAGCCTTGTGCTCGATAGCCCACTCTCTCTCACAATCACGGGACAGACGAGTGCGGCCGCCCGGTTGGCGGTGGAGAATCTCGCGCCCGTGGTTATCGTGATCCGTTCGGCGACGCTCCCCGCGATCAATTTCACTGGAGGGAATGCACGTCCTCTCATCGTCGCCCTGACCTCAAATGACTCGGCTTCACTTACTCTTTCGTTCGGGGACGGGGCCGACTACCGCCTTCACTTGCTCGCCGATCGGCAGCCACTCGTTTTAAATTCCGCCGGAACCTCGACTTTGCGGGGCGGGATTGCCACGGACGACGATCTCACCGTCGGGGCGGGCACCTTCCATCTCCGAGCGGAAACCGCCCATCCGGAGTGGTTTGACCAGTTGCTCTGGCGCTCGTTCTGGGTGGAGACCTACCAGCAACTCTGAGCGATGAACAGTTCCCTCCATCCTTCGCGCCGTTCCCGAGCCGGCTACTCCCTGGCGGATACCATGATCGCAGCGACCATCATTGGCATCGCGGTGAGTGCTGCATGCAGTTTGACCCTCGGGATGAACACGCAGGACGAGATCGCCTGGCGAGCTTCCCGGGGTACCGCCCTCTTGGAGAATGCCACCGCCCTCTACGCATTGGGGCTGGAGCCGGCCACGGTTCTCAATCTCTTGCCCGCCGACCCCAATGCTGAGGTGAGTTTTGGCGAAGAAGCGGCGGAGACGATTGAGGGGCTGCAACTCCAGGCGGTGGATGTCTCCGTCACCACAACGACGGCGGACGATACCGGGTCCTGGACCGCACGTTCTTGGACGGGGGGAGGGGATTCGACTCCTCCGACCAGGACAACGAACGCACGGGTCTATCGCTCTCCGTTTCAGCTTGTGCCGTTCCCCTGAGGGGCGGCTTGTGAAATTTTTCACAAGTTCCCATTGCGGCTAATGGACCGGGGAGCATCGTAGCTGACGCCATGGCGACGAAAATCGTGCAGGAGATCGAGGCCGGAGACTCCGTGGCGCGTGCCTCTCAGGCCGCGCGCGAAGTCGAGTCCTATCAAGAGGCTGCCACCGATCTGTTCGGTGAGAAGTTGGTGCTCAACATGGGCCCGTCCCACCCGGCGACCCACGGAGTCCTTCGTTTGGTCCTTGAACTCGATGGGGAGGTTATCACTGCGGCAACGCCCGAAGTCGGATATCTCCATCGTGGGGACGAGAAGATCGCCGAGAATATGCATTACAACCAGTTCGTGCCCTACACGGACCGGCTCGATTATCTCGCTCCTTTGGCCAACAATGTAGCCTATGCCTGCGCCGTCGAGAAATTGATGGGGTGGGAGTTGCCTCCGCGCGGTCAGGCGATCCGGGTCATTTGCTGTGAGATGGCGCGGATCTCCTCCCACCTATTGGGAGTGGGAGTCTATGGAATGGATGTCGGGGCGTTCACTGTCTTCCTCTACACGTTCACGGAGCGGGAGAAGATCTACAATCTCTGTGAGTTGCTCACCGGTGCCCGTTTCACCACCAGTTATACGCGGGTGGGCGGACAGACCCGGGATATGCCGGATAACTTCATCAGCGGGTTGCGGCAATTCCTCCGGGAGGTCCTGCCCGTCGTCGATGAGGTCGATAAGCTGCTCACCCGGAACAAGATTTTCATCGACCGGACCCAGGGCGTCGGTGCCATTTCCAAGGAGGATGCCGTTGCCTACGGCATCACCGGGCCAAACTTGCGGGCCTGTGGGGTAGACGAAGATCTGCGGGTTTCCCATCCGTATCTTGGCTACGAGAAATATGAATTCGATGTGCCGGTCGGCTCCCATGGCGACTGTTATGACCGCTATCTGGTTCGCATGGAGGAACTCCGCCAGAGCGTGAGAATCCTGAACCAGGTGCTCGATCGTTTGCCGGCGGGCCCGATCAACGTGGGGGATCCGAAAGGCCGCCTGCCAGATAAGGAGAGGGTGCTCATGAAGATGGAGGAACTCATCCATCACTTCATCGTGGCTACCCAGGGGATCGATGCACCAGCGGGCGAAGTTTATTTTGGGGCGGAGAATCCGAAGGGGGAGCTGGGATTTTACATCAACAGCAAAGGAGGCGGAGTGCCTCACCGGCTAAAGATCCGGAGTCCTTCCTTCGTCAATCTCAGCATTCTTCCTAAAATGCTCCTGGGGCACATGGTAAGTGACGTGCCCGCCATTCTTGGCAGCCTCGATTTCGTGATGGGCGAGTGCGATCGCTGACACGGCGCTCTTGCCAGGTCCTGGTCAAAGCGGCAGAATCCATGCCATGAGGAAAGCTCCGCTGGTCTTCCTGCTGCTCTGGAGTCTCGGTTCGGGGGCCCGGGGATTGGACTACGTCACCGACATCATGCCGATCTTTGACGCGAAGTGCTTCGATTGTCACAGCAAGCGTGAAGGCGTCTCGAAGGGCAGTCTGGAACTGGATAGCCTCGCGGATATGGAGGAGATCTACATCGGCCCCAACGCTTCCATGAAGCCAGGCAAGCCGGAGGAGAGTGATCTGGTTCGCTACATCGCGGACGCCACGGACCCAGATACGATGCCCCCGAAAGGCAAGGGAGATCGGTTGACGACCGAGGAGATCGGCAAAGTGAAACAATGGCTCGCCGAAGGCGCTCGCGTCCACCCGGCGAAGCCCGGCAGTGCTTCGCCCAAGGCAATCGCACCCGAGTTCCAAACCTGGACGAATGTGGAGGGCAGAGAGATCAAGGCGCGCTTCGTGGGGCTCCGCGGAGATCAAGTCGAGTTGCTCTTGGAGAGCGGCGTCAAGTATGCCTACCCCCTGACCAAACTCGATCCGAAGAGTCAGACTTTGGCGCGCGACTTGGCGGCCAAGTGATTTGCCTCATTGGGGGACGAGATCCGGATCAAGTCCGGAGGCGGGTGGCATCACCGGAGCGGGTGCGGTGTAGGTGAGAACCATACGTGTCGTCGTCGCCGGAACCGGGCTCTCCAGCACCGTTCCATCTGGCCAGATTACCTTGATGACCGGCTCCGGGCCAGTGCCCCGGGGGCAAGCGAATATCCGTTCCCCGGAAACCGATGAGAGAAAGCCTTCTCCGGCGCGCACTTCGATCGTCTGAAGCGGCAATCCTTGGGCGATCAGGACGATTTTGGCTCCAATCCCGGCCGAGTTGCCGGGAGGCCCCCGAAGGACGACTGGAAGAGCCGGATGGATGGGGGCCGTCCGGTTCACGAGCGTGATGGGCGCCGATCCATTGAGCCCGGCGACGAGGTCGGGACGGCCGTCGGCGTTGAGGTCCAGCGCTGCGGCACTCCGGCCATCTCCCGGAACTTCGATACCGCTTTCGGCCGCGGTGACCGGGACGAAACGTTCCTCGGGACTGAGCGGGTAGGCCGCGCCACGAAGAAGCTGTCCAAGCCCCCCCGCCATCGGAGCCTCCTCTGGCCGAACCGTGGAAAGGTTCTGGGCGAGGTAGCAGTCGATGCGACCGTCGAGGTCGAAGTCTTGCAACGCGATTCCGAACGCCGGGGCGATCTGGGCGATTTCGGGAAACGGCATGAACGTGAATTGGCCGGACCCGTCGTTGTAGAAGGCCCCGGAGCGAGGCTCGGAGATTTTGAGGATGGTGGCTTTGCGCAGGCGGTCCATTCCGAACAAGCCGTCGAGGGACGCGCTGGCGAAGGAGTGATAGCTCATCTTTTCCGGAAAGAGCGCGGGCATGGTTTGGCGCCAAAAGGAGAGGCTGCGGCGGGGAAACCAGACATCATTTTCCCGATACGCTTCGATCATTTGGATCTTGCCGGCATCTTCCCATTCTCCTGCCAGCAGGACATCAGGGGATACGGGAGATGCGGGGAATGGCACATTGAGTCCAAGATTGGTCGCCGCCAAATCCATGTCCCCGTCCCCATCAAGATCGGCGGCGGCGACACCGTTCCATTGTCCGTAGAGGCGTTCCATGCCGCGGGGGGACGGGCTCGCCAAAGAACCCTGGCGGTTCGCGTGGATTTGAATGGAACCGCGATCTTGGGCCACGACGAGATCTGGCCAGAGATCGCCGTCGAGATCGGTCCACAGGGCACTGGTGATCATTCCCGCCGAGGATAACGAGGGGGCTTTTTCCTTGGTGACGTCGCGGAACTCCTTCCCGTCGTTCTCCAGCAGTCTGCCACCGGCCGCGAAGGGATAGCGGCCGACTTGGCAGCGGTAGCCGACAAAAAGATCGAGGTCACCGTCGCGATCGAAGTCTGCGGCGCAGACGGCGGAGGTGTTCTCCCGGAGATCGGGAAGACGGTAAGACTCGTCCTCGAACCGGCCGGAACCCCGGTTCATGTAGAGCCGGTCCCGAAGAGAGGAGGAGCCCTCTTCCTGCCCGGTGGCACCGCTGCCGACGTAGAGATCCAAGATTCCATCGCCGTTGGCGTCGAAAAAAACCGTGGCCGTGTCCTCCCGTTCGGCGTGGGTCTCAAAGAGGCGTTGCTCGGAGGAGCTAAAGGCGGGCTTTCCGCCGGCCGTGGAGCGGTTGAAGAGAAGATTCCCCGGACTGCCCGCGCCGCCTCCAAGATAAACATCCGGTTTGTCATCCCCGTCGGCATCCCCCCACGCTTGGGATGGGCCGAATCGCGAAAGCTGAAAGGGAAGGAACGGAGAAGCTTCGAAGTCGTTCCGGGCAGGGGACGAGTCTGGATGCGAGCTCAGGGAATCGCGGGCCACGAAGACGGGCTCGGCGCGGCGCTTGGGGGGAGCGGTTTTTCGGGGCGGCTCGGTAATGGTGTAGGAGCAATTGGCGGGGAGATCCTTAAACTCCTGCAGCGCGCCTCCCGGCCACTGAATCTGGAGAAGGGCCACCCGTTCGTGCGGGCCCAGACCAAAATGAGCGCCTTCGTCGTCGGCCGAAAGGTAGCCGGAGGCGGATCTGATCTCGCGGACTTGGCGACCGTTCGGCGTGGTGGCGAAGACCGTGGCCCCGATGCCTTGCCGGTTGGCCGTGGTGCCCCGAAGTCGCACCCGGACCGAGTTGCCGCCCAAGCTGTCGTTGCGGAAGAGGTAGAGTGAATCCTCGAGCCCGGAGACGATCAGATCCAAGTCTCCGTCGTTGTCGAGATCGCCCTGGGCGCAGCTATAGCTCATGCCCACCAAGTCGAGGCCCCACTTGGCGGAAACCTCTTCAAAGGGGAATCCGCCAGTCCCCCGAAAGGCCATGTTCGCCTCGCGCAGCTCCGGGGCAGCCGTCTCATAATTGTCCCAGGCGGTGCGCCCTACCAACTGCTCATGACCGATCTTGGGCAGGTCGCCGTGGCGGGAATTCCTTGCGCAGCCCGTGGGGAAAAACAGATCCTCGAGACCGTCGAGGTCGTAGTCGCCGCTTTTGACCGACCAGGTGTGCCCGGTGCGGGCTAGGCCGCTCAGCCATCCTGCTTCGAGGAAACGGGGCCGGCCGGTCGAGAGGTAGAGCGTATTGTGTTCTACCGTACGGGATCGAGCGGGCAGGTCGAGGACGGATTGGCGTTGGTAGTGGGTTCGCCCAAGGATCGTGGCGACCATGAGATCCCCTCGGCCATCGCCGTTTGCATCCAGAGTGGTCGCCCCACGGCTGATGGTGGCCCCCGGGGGGAGCACCGCAGCGGCCACCTCGCTGAAAGTGCCCTTGCCATTGTTCCGGTAGAGCAGGCTCGGAGCATCCTCATTTCCCACAAAAAGGTCGGGCAGTCCATCCTCATTGAAGTCCCACCAGAGTGCAGAGTTGCCAGTGGCGGGTGCCGTGGAGAGCCCAGCGGTAGCGGTGACGTCCTTGAAGCTGCCGCCGTCGTTGCGTAACAGGCGGTCGGGCCGACCGTGTTCCCAATAAACCCATTTGCCTCCCGCGTCCGCGTGATCGGCCACCTCGTAATAGCGCTTCAGTTCTCCGGTAATGGCAAGCGTTCCCGATTTCTGTTCCACCGGCGGTGCCGCAGCGGGCCGTCCCCCCTCCCTCAGAAGGCGATGGGTGAGAAGGTAAAGGTCGAGGTCTCCATCAAGATCGTAATCGGCAAAGGCAGGCAGAAGACTGGCGTCGGCGATATCCAGTTTGAAGCGGCCGGCTTCTTCGGTGAAGGAGAGTTTGCCCGTCTCTTTCGTGTGATTGATGAAGAGTTGGTTGGGCTGGTCGTAATGGCAGACGTAGAGGTCGTGGTCGCCGTCGTCGTCGATATCGAGAATGACCGCCCCTGCGGACCATCGTCCGGCGCCTTCGATGGAAAGGCCGGCGGTGATGTCCAAAAACGAGAGATTGTCCGCCTGCAGATAGAGCCGGTTGTCCTCGGCACCTCCCGCCACGAACACATCGGTCAGGGAGTCGCCATCGAGGTCTCCGAGTGCAATGCTTCCGCAAGCGAAGCTGGAGAGGTAAAGGCGCTTCTGGTCATGCCACGTGGCAATCTGGTTCGTAATCGTGAGCCGGGTGCTCTCCGGACCCAGGCGGGTGAATAGTGGCGCGTTAGCGTCACCGGTGCCCGACCGAGGGCGGTAAGGTTCCGAACGGATCAGTTCGGGCGGAGCCGCCTCAGCGATGACCGGACGGTTGATCAGGAGCAGCCACAGCAACGCGAAAAGAGGAACGGTGCGGACGAGGAACACGAGGTCAGAGCGTAGTCCCGGGTTAGGGAGGAATCAACCTTGCAGGGCCTCGCGAGCAGCGATCACGTCGGAATGAATTTGGGTGGTGAGAGCCTCCAGTCCCGAGAACTTCCGTTCCGGCCGAAGCATGCGGACGAACCATACCTCCAAGACGGAACCATAGAATTCGTCGCCGCTGAAATCGAGAAGGTGAACTTCCAGACGGCACTCATCCGAGCCGCCCAGTGTGGGGCGACGGCCAAGGTTGGCGACCCCGGGGATCATGGCCCCGTCTTTCACTACGGTCACTGCGTAGACGCCTTCCGGAGGCAGTTGCTCGTTCTCCACCGCTACGTTTGCCGTCGGGAACCCGATGGTGCGCCCCAGCTGATTGCCTAAAACAACAGTACCAAGGACGGAGTAATCCCGTCCGAGGAGCCGCTTGGCCCCGCTCAAGTCGCCTGAGCGGATTTGTTCCCGAACGCGGGTACTGCTCACGGCCGCGCCGTCGATCATCACCGGCTCGACCCCGGTAGCGACAAAGCCGAATTCGCTTCCGAGTTCCTGGAGCCGGGCGAAGTTTCCGGTGCGATTGCGACCAAACTGCCAGTCTTTGCCGACGCAGATTTCCGCGAGCCGCGGGCTGTGGTGGCACAGGTCACCTACGAAGCTGTCGCCATCGCGACCGGCGAACTCAAGATCAAAGGGAACAACAAGGACGGCTTCAATGCCCAATCGGCTGGCGATGCGTAGCTTATGGGTGGTGTGCGTGAGGATGGGCGGCGAGTTCCCCGGGGCGAGTACGCTGCGGGGGTGTGGATCGAATGTCACCAGGATGGCTGTCCCTCCGGTTTGCTTCGCGCTTTCGGCGGCTTGTGCCCAGACGGTTTGATGACCGAGGTGGAGACCGTCGAAGACCCCGATCGCAAGGTGATGCGGGGATGGAAACAGCGAAAGATCCTCGATGCGGTGGATCGTCGTCATCCCCCAGAAAAGGCTTGGACGTTACGCACCCCGCAGCCTGGAAACCTCCGGAAGACTGAGCAGGTTTTGGAGGACGAGGTCGCGATTGCCAGCGAGGAGGTCGGGCATGCCCACTGATCGAGCCAGGGTGAAGCGGCCCGAGCGGGTCCGGCGCAGGCTGCTGAGGTGCCCTCCGCAGCCAAGGGCAACGCCAACGTCGTAGGCGTAGGTCCGGACGTAAAAACCCTTGCTGCAGACCACCCGAAAATCGATTTCCGGGAGCTCGATCCGCTTGATTTCATGAGCGTAGACATGGACGAGCCGTGGCTCGCGCTCCACATCCTGCCCCTGACGAGCCAGTTTGTAGAGGCGCACGCCGTCCTTTTTGATCGCGGAGACCATCGGCGGAATCTGGTGGAAATCCCCGTCGAATCGTGAAAACACCTCTTCGATGGCTTCGTGGCTGAGGGCAGGAACTTCCTTTTCTTCGGTGGTTTCCCCCTGCCGGTCCTGGGTCGATGTGCAACGCCCCAGCGTGACGGTGCCCTCGTATTCCTTATCCTCCGCCATGAGCAGGTCTTGGATCTTGGTCGCTTTGCCGATCACCAGGATGAGCAAACCAGTGGCCATCGGATCCAGCGTACCGCAGTGACCGATCTTTTTGGTGCCGAGACAACGCCGCGCGATTGCCACGACGTCGTGAGACGTCATGTCGGGGGCCTTGTCTACGAGAAGCACTCCGTCAGGGGGTTCCATGATCCAGTTCTTTGCTGAGGGCTGCGAGAAATCGTTCAGAGACTGTTTCGAGAGTTCCTTGGACCCGGGCCCCGGCGGCGAGGCGATGACCGCCGCCGCCAAAGGCTTGGCAGATCCGGGACACATCGGCTTGGCTGGCGTCCTTGGAACGGGCACTGATCCGAACCGTGCCGTCCTGTTCCTCTTCGAATGAAACGGCGGCGACAACTCCCGAAATGGAACGAATTAGGTCGATCAATCCTTCGTTGTCATCCGGCTGGATGCCGAAGCGCTTAATAACCTCTTGCGAAAGGCGCCAGGAAGCAATCTTCCCCTCGGCGCTGCGCTGGACGGTCCCGAGCAGTTCGCGAAGAAGCTCAAGGCGGCGGAAAGGGTGATTCTGGAAGAGCATTGCGCTCATCCAACTCAAATTAAGACCAGCGTCCAAGAGGCTTGAGGCGATCTCGAAGGTGCGCGCAGTGGTGGCGGGATATTGAAATGAGCCGGTGTCCGTGGCGATCGCCGTCCAGAGGTTGTCCCGGGCCGTCGGAGTGAGCGGCCATCCCATCGTTTCAATTAACTCGAAGATGATCTGCCCTGTGGCGGGACTGTCCGGATCCACGAAATTGACGTCACCATACCGGTGGTTGCTAGCGTGATGATCGATGACCAGGGTCGATTGGCGACCCGCCACAAACTTCCAGACTTGATCCCCGATCCGCTCGGGATCGCCGGTATCGAGCGCCACGAAGAGATGGACTCCTGGCTTTTCCTTGAGGGATGAGGGGAGGCGTACGCTGGAGGCACACGGTAGGAAGGCGTAGCGGGCGGGTACTCCGTCCTCGTTCACGGCAAGAACGGTTTTCCCGATCTCGCGAAGTGTATCGGCAAGGGCGATTTGAGAGCCCAGGGCGTCGCCGTCAGGGCGAGTGTGGCTGGCGATCACGATCGAATGCGCGCCCTGGAGGGCTTCACCGATATCTCGCAAAGTGGGACGGGAGGACTCCATCGTCGGTTACAAGGCGACGTCGTCCTCTCCAAGAGGCCGGATCTGATCCGGAATCTCAATGCGGTCGATGAGGGAGACCACATTGGTGCCACGCTCCACCGAGGTATCGTGATGGAAGAAGAGCCTCGCGGTCCACTTGAGTACGACCCGTTTCGCCAATTTGTTTTGGATGTATCCGCGCCGCTCATTCAATTGGGCGACGACTGCATCTGGGTTGGCGGTCTCTCCGAAGACGCCGATGTAGACATTGGCGCTCTTCAGATCCGGGTTTACGTCCACGTCGTTGACGGTGACGAGCACGCCTCCGAAATCAAAGTCGCGGGTGAGCAGGGTGCTCAACTCGCGCTTCATCAGCTCGCGGACGCGCAGGACTCTTTGACTCATGAAGGAAGGAGGATCAGTTGGCTCAGAGTGTCTGCGCCACCTTTTCCAATTCGTAGCATTCGATGACGTCGCCTTCTTCGTAGTCGTTGAACCCGCCTAAGCGGAGGCCGCACTCCATGCCGTTCTTCACCTCGTTGACGTCGTCAGTAAAGCGCTTGAGCGTCTGCACCCCGCCGTCGTAGACCTGCTGTCCGCCGCGCAGCACGCGGGCGCGCCCCGAGCGGAGGATGCGCCCCTTGGTGACTCGGCAGCCGGCAACCCGTCCGACACTGAGTTTGAAGACCTTAAGAACTTCGGCATAGCCTTGGGAATTCTCCCGCGTCTCAGGATCAAGGAGCCCGAGCATCCCTTCCTTCACCTGATCGATGAGTTCGTAGATGATGGAGAAAAGCCGGACCTGCACCCCGTCCCGCTTCGCGGCCTTGACGGCGTTCGGCTCCTGCTTGGTGTTGAAGCCGATAATGATGGCATCGGAGGCGTCTGCCAGTTGGATATCGGACTCGGTGACCGGGCCGGCCGCCGCGTGGAGAATTTCGAGATTGACCTTTTGGCTCTCGATCTCCTGGAGCGCTCCAGTGATGGCCTGGGCAGATCCCGCCACGTCTGTTTTGAGGATGACGCGGAGAACCTTCTTTTTGCCCTCGGTCATCTCGTGGAAGAATGACTCCAACGTGGCATGGGCTGGCTTCGCCAAGCCGGCCAAGCGATTGCTTTCCGTGCGTTCCTCGCTGAGCTTCTTGGCGCGACGATCCGTATCCATCTGGACCATCTCGTCGCCCACTCCTGGAACGCCGCTGAATCCGAGAACCTCCACGGGCATCGATGGCGAGGCGGTTTTGATCGGCTTGCCTGTATCATCGAGCATGGAACGGATACGGCCCCAGTGGTTCCCGCATATGAAGGGCATCCCCACCGTAAGTGTTCCCGCTTGGACGATGACGCTGGCGGTCGGTCCCTTGCCTGCTTCCTGACGAGCTTCGATCACCGTCGCACGCGCCGTAGCCTTGGGATCTGCCTTCAGTTCAAGCACTTCAGATTGAAGCGCGATCATGTCGAGCAGGTTATCCAGGCCGATTTTCTTGGTCGCCGAGATTTCGCAGCAGATGGTGCTACCGCCCCATTCTTCCGGTGCGAGGCCGCGATCCTGAAGTTGCTGGCGCACCGTCATTGGGTTGGCGGAATCCAAGTCGATCTTGTTGATCGCCACGATGATCTCGACGCCTGCAGCCCGGGCATGATCGATCGCCTCAATCGTAGTCGGCTTGATGCCGTCATTGGCGGCCACCACGAGAACGACAATATCGGTGACTTTGGCTCCGCGCGCCCTCATGGAGGTGAAGGCCTGGTGACCAGGAGTGTCGATGAACGTGATGAAACTGTCGCCGTGGGGAATCGAGTAGGCCGCGATGTGCTGGGTGATGCCACCGGCTTCGCCAGAGGCCACTTTAGTGTTCCGGAGCGCGTCCAGCAGAGAGGTTTTGCCGTGGTCGACGTGGCCCATTACCGTCACGATTGGCGGGCGCAGTTGGAGCCGGTGCTCCTCCGGTTCCGGTTCGGGCGGGGGTTCTTCGATCTTTTCTTCGACCTTGTGGACACCGGCCCCCTTCTCACGCTTCTCGCGCTCGAAGATAAACCCGTGCTTCTCGCAGACCTTGGCCGCGACATCGGGCTCAATCTGGCTGCTCGGGTTGGCGAACACATCGAACGCCATCAAATCCTGAATGATCTTGAAGGGCTTGAGGCCCATCAATTCGGCGAACTCCTTGACGATGATCGGAGGCTTGATTTGGATGATCTTCTTGCCATCCTCGGTCTCCTCGAGTGTCCCCATTACGGGTTCGCTTGGCGGCTGGTCAGTAACGGGAGCCGGAGCCGGAGGTGGAGCCACGGGCAGCGATGGCGGCTTCGGCGGCACGGGCTCAGACATGTGCTGAAACACGCTGGCGTCTTCCTTCTGGAGAGTTGGGCGGTCCTTTCGCCGCTCGGCCTTTTTCTCCAGTTCGTCGAAGAGGTTCAGGGCGTCCTTCTTGGCCTCGGAGACGACTTTGCCTCCCATCATCGACCTTTCGGTCGAAGGCGACGGCACCGGGGGGACCTGCCGGGCGGGGGCTTCCTCTTTGCCCTTGGGGGGACTGCTGATGAGGTCGAGGGCTGCTTTCTTCTTCGCCATGCGGTGGTTCTGGTGTTTTCTCTTTCCCGGCAGGGGCTCTGGACTGGACGGATCCAGAATTAAGCACCGCCACCTTCGCGAAGCCGGGCAAAGGCCGCTGCCGCTTTGGCGATGACCATTTGAGCCGTTGCTTCGTCGATTTCGATTTCCTGGGCCAGGAGTTCGGCGACGATATCCTCGGGACCAACGCCGGTTGCGATGGTCTCCAAGGTGTTCATCCCCGCCGTGACTAGGCCGTGGGCAAGCAGTGGGTCGATTCCGATTTGCTCTGCGAGGAGCCCTCCGGCATCGCTCTTGCGCGCCTCAAACTGTTCGTGGGCGGTTTCATCGCGTTCGATCTTCACCTCCCAGTCCATGAGCTTGGAAGTCAGCCGGGCATTCTGACCGTGACGGCCGATGGCGCGGGACAACTCTTCCTCATCGACGGTCACCCGGATGGAGCGCCTCTCGGTATCAACCTCGATCGTGCGCAGCTTTGCGGGCTTGAGGGCATCCTGGATGAATTCCCGGGGATTGTCGCTCCAGCGGATGATGTCGACTTTCTCGTTGTTCAGTTCGCGGACGATATTCTTCACCCGTGCGCCCCGGAGGCCAACGCAAGCGCCTACTGGGTCGACTTTGTCATCGGCGCTGTAGACGGCGATTTTGGTGCGATACCCCGCTTCCCGGGCGATTCCGCGGATCTCCACCGTCCGGTCGGCGATTTCGCTCACCTCGAATTCGAAGAGCCGACGGACGAAGCTCGGATGGCTCCGGGAGAGGATAATTTCAGGGCCGCGAGGACCGTTGTCGACGGCAAGGACATAAGCACGAATCCGGTCGCCGATATTGTAATCCTCAGTCTTGACTCGCTCCCGTGAGGGCATCACCGCCTCAAATTTGCCGAGATCAATGATCACGTCGGAGCGCTCAAAGCGGCGGATGGCACCACTGACGATGTCTCCGGCACGATCTTTGAATTCGTCGTATATTTTGGCCTTCTCCTCCTGCCGGAGGCGCTGCATGAGGGCTTGCTTGGCGGCCTGCGCGGCGATCCGGCCGAAGTCCTTCGGCGTAATTTCAACATCGACTTCGTCACCCAGTTTGGCATCGGACTTGATCCGGCGCGCGATCGGGAGGCTGATTTCGTCAAAGGGTGCCTTGACGTCTTCAACGACCACGAGGGTGGCAATGGCCCTGATCTTTCCTTTGTCTGGATCGACGGAGATGCGGAGTTCTCGTGCCGGGCCGATACTTTTCTTGGATGCGGAAAGCAAAGCGGATTCGATCACCTCAACCATGGTGGCGCGGCTCAGATCCTTTTCCTTCTCGTAATACTCGAAGAGTGCGAGGAGTTCGTTGGTCATTGTCGAATCGATTCAAGGTCCGGGAGAGACGCCTGGTCACCCTGACCTTAAGGATCTTTAGGATCTTTCGTCTCAGAGACAAAAAAGAGCGGGAAACTCGTCCCGCCCTGTCGTCGTCCAAAAGAGTCGTATCCGGATTCTGGCAGCGCTTCCCCTCGGGGAGAGAGAACCTACGCACAATTCCCAGTGCCGCAACCACGAAATGATGAGCATTACTGACAACCATATCTTAGAGCCGATCGAGGTCATCCTTTTCGACGCAGCAGGGACGCTGTTCCAGGTGAAGGAACCTGTCCCGGAGGTCTATGCATCGTTTGCCCGGGACTTCGGGTGGGACCTCGAAGCGCACCGAGTCAAGGATGCGTTTCGATCCGTCTGGGCACGGATGCCGGGTCCAAATTGGGAGATTCAGGAGGGGGATCCCGAGAAAATTTGGTGGGAGTCTCTGGTGCGGCGTGTCCTGACTGCTGCGGGGCTGCCGGATCCGCAGCGGGAGTTTCCCGTCTACTTCGAAAGTCTCTGGAATCACTATGCGCGCGCAAGCGCCTGGGAGCTTTATCCGGAAGTTGAGGAGGTTCTCAGCCGGTTGCAGGGGGAGTTCCGCCTGGGAGTTCTCTCCAATTTCGACGATCGCCTGTTCCCGGTCCTCGATGGATTGGGGATTCGAGAGCTCTTTGACTATGTGACAATTTCGTCGCATGTCAGGGCGAGGAAGCCTGCGGCAGCAATTTTCGAGAAAGCCCTGCAGGTGCATTCCGTTGCGCCAGAACGAGCGCTTCATGTGGGGGACGAACCGCATGCGGACTGGTCCGGAGCGCGGTCAGCAGGGATTTGGTGGTTTGAGCTCTGCAGACCAGAAATCAATCTCTCAGCGCTAGTCGAGATCACCCTGTCAGGAAGAAAGTCGGGATCGCTTTACAGAAAAATGATTGACCCAGAGAAGAACATCAGGTAGGAGATTCCTCATGAAAAAGCTAATCGCGTCAGTTGCAACCCTCGCGACCCTTGGCGGCCTTGCCGTTGCTGGTCCCGTGATCGATAAAAACGTCGTCGTCGACCCTTCTTGCCAGTGCTTCAACGCTGGTTGGAATGTTGGCGTTTTCGCCTCCGGTCTGCTGAACGGACCTCAGGAAGATGCCCTTGGTGGTGGTGTTGAGCTCTCCTACTTCTTCAACGAGAATTTCGGTTTGCTCTACAGCTACTCCGTCCACGCTACGGACAGCGAAGAGCATGTCAATTCTCTTGACATGGTCTACCGCTTCCCGCTTGGGAACAGCTGCTGGGCTCCGTATGTCATCGGTGGTGGTGCCTTGTTCTCGAATGGCTCCAATCAAGGTGCTTATCGTGCGGGCCTTGGAATCGAGTATCGCCTTGCTTCCTGCTCGGCGATCTTCGCGGATGCTACCTACAACTGGTTGGCCACCGAAGAGGATTCCATCCAGCCTCGCCTTGGTTATCGCTTCGCGTTCTAATTGATCTCGTAGTAAGAAACGAAATTAAGTTTACGGCAAGGCCGGGCAGTAATGCTCGGCCTTGTTTGCGTCTGGGTATGGCGGATAAACGCTTGCAGGGATGCGTCGCAAAAAATGAAGGGCGGCGGAGCTGCTTTATGTCGATGTTTTGAGAAGGTTGGCGTTTGCGAAATTTACGCATTGAGAAGAAATACAGGTTGATTGCCCTAACAGATTCTCTAAAGTGAGTTTCATGAAACTACTCCAAGTCACGATTGCAATTCTCGCCCTAGGGGGGGGACTGGTCCACGCTGGTCCCGTCATCGATAAGAACCCGGTTGTGGATCCCGGTTGCCCCTGCTTCTTCCCTGGTCTCCAGGTCGGAGCGTTTGCTTCCGCTTATTTGCCCCGTGGGGAGAATGAGGAGAGCGCCGCAGGTGCGGGGGTCAACTTCACCTACTTCTTCACTGAGAATATTGGGTTGGAATACAGCTATTCCGTTCACGCCACTGACTCGCAGAAGCACATCAATGCGCTGGACCTGATGTATCGCCTCCCAATCGGCTACACCTGCTGGGCTCCCTACGTCTTGGCCGGCGGGGCCCTTTATTCCAACGGCTCCAACGAGGGGGCTTATCGCCTCGGCGGTGGCGTGGAATACCGCTTGGACAACTGCATGGCTGTGTTCTCCGATGCCACCTACAACTGGGTGCAAGCAGAGCCAGATGCGGTTCACATGCGCCTCGGTGTTCGCGTTCCCTTTTGATCGGAGTCTCTGTTCGATTCATTTGATCTGTGTTGGAAAAGCCGGCGTTCCCCTGAGGAGCGCCGGTTTTTTTTGTGGCAATCAAGGCCAGTGGCAGCCTTGATGGGGGATGGGTAATCCCGACGTTTCAGTTTCTGTCCGGCTTGCAACGCTAGAGGACGTTCCCGGATTGTCCGGGTTGCTTACGGTATTGTTCTGTCAAGAATTGGAATTCACGCCTGATCCGGCGCGACAGGCTGCGGGCCTCGAAATGATTCTGAGGCATCCCTCCGTGGGCAGAATTTACTGTGCGGTAGCTGGGACGGAAGTGGTGGGGATGGTGAGCATCCTCTTCACCGTGAGCACGGCACAGGGAGGCCAGGCGGCTTGGCTGGAGGACATGGTCGTCCATCCGGGCTGGCGTGATCATGGGATCGGGAATCGCTTGCTTCAGGACGCGATCACCGGTGCGCGGACTTGCGGTTGTTCTCGAATCACCTTGCTCGCGGATGCAGGAAACGAGTCGGCGATGCGCTTTTACGGTCGTTCCGGGTTCGTGCGTTCCTCAATGGTTCCGTTACGTCTCGAATTGTGAGGCTGTCTACGATGGCGATTTCACCAACCAAAGCCCTTCCTGACCACACACGCTGATGGCTTCGTCCGTCACATCGAAGCCGGCGGAGCTCAGTCGACGGAGGAATCCCCCAGGGGTGTAACGCAGACTTGCGAAGACCTGCAGTGGCTGGTCGCGAGAAACGTGGAGGGTCGTTCCCTCCCAATCCAGGAGCCAATTGTGGAGCCAGGAGGTCGATGCCACGATGCGCGCAGTGCCGTCACCGTTCTCGTCTCCTTGGATCGACAGATTCGCCAAATGTGGGGCAATTCCCCACTGGATAAGGAGTTCGTTCAGCCAGCGCTGGGTCTCGGGATTGTCATACTGCGGGAGAACGGAATCGATGCGACCTCCCGGCATGAGATTGGCGCTGACGAGGAGCCTATCCTCAGGGCGCAGAAAGCCCCGGAGAATCGGATCGAGTTCCTCCGGGTTGAGGTTCGGCGTCAATCCGAACGCCGTGTAGAGACGAGGCTCCTCCTCATCGAACGTGGAGAGCCAGTCAGGAAGCCCGGGGAACTGAGTGAGATCGGCCACGATTGGGCGAGGAGGCTTTTCAACCAAGGTCCGCAAATGCTGAGCGGAGAGAAGCGCGAGCGAATCGCTTACGTCGACTGGCGTGAACCGGTTCGCCGTGATGCGTTGCTGAAGCCAGCCTTCTTTGCGAGCGCCCCCGGCTCCCAAGCTGATGAGGTGAGAAAAGGTGCCCGTCGGCACCATGGTGAATGCTTGCCGATAAAAGGTATCGAGACCTGGTGGCGCGTGGCGGCGGGCCACTTCGAGCCAGAGTTGGCTCTGCCGGTGGCCCTCATAATGGAACTCTCCCGGGATGGGGCCATTCGGCAGTGCGCGGCGTCGCCGCTCCGCAACCGCTTCCATCCAGCGGGAGGGATGAATCCAGACTGGTTGGGGCGTTGATTCCTTGCCGTTCACAAGTTCCAGCCCCCGCCGGCGATGAGATGTGATCCGGTGAGATAAGGGGTTTCCACGGCAGTGAGAAAATCGATTGCCGCAAAGACGTCATCGAAATTTCCGAAGCGTCCGGCTGGAACTTCGGAAGGGGATTCGAGACCGATGCTCGATTCGAGAAGGCCCGGGGAGACCAGATTGACGGCGACGCCGTGCGGTGCTTCCGCTTTGGCGAAGGAGCGGGTCAGGATGTAGACTCCAGTTTTGCCGATGTGGTAGGCGGGAGCCATGACTCTGGCACCGGGACGATCACAGGCGCTGTCCCCGATGTTAATGACCCGCCCCCGGGAAGCACGGAGCAGGGGAAGAAAGCTGCGCGTCGTGAAGTAAACGGCCGTGGCCGTAGAATTGAGTTCGGTAAACCACTCGGCTTCGGTCAGATCCGCGAAGGCTTTCTCGTGGTAGACTCCTGCGTTGTTGACGAGTAGTTCCAAGTGATTGAAGCGGTTGGAGAACTGGTCACGGATCCGCCCGACGGCAGCGTCGCTGGCCAGATCCGCCTGGAGAAGAATCCCCTGGCGACCGATGTTTTCGATGTCCCGAAGGACCTCTTCCGCCGAACCCTGTGACTTGTGATAGTGAATCGCGATGTCCCAACCAGAGCGGGCGAGATGGCGACTCAGGGCCGCGCCCATGCCGCTTCCGCCGCCGGTGACGAGGGCGACCGGATGGTCACTCATAGGCTTGCATGGTTTGGATCACGGCGCGCACCCGGTTCACTTCGTGGGTGCGGATCAGATCGGTTCGGCCCAGGGTGGCGAGAAAAGCGAAGAATGGTTCGGCACAGCGGACCTCCTCTTCGAAAAATTCGAAGGCGTGAGGTAACGCCTGACAGACTGGCCAACCCAGGGCGCGTAGCCGGAAGGTGTTCAGGAAGGTCCGCATCTGGTATCGGACCCGTTCTTTGGAATCGCGCAGGTTGCGGTAGTAGAAGCCGAGCCCGGGATCGATCCAAAGCCGGGTGACGCCAAGGCTGGCGGCCAACTCGGTCTCGCGGCGGAAGAAATCTTCGAGGACGCCGATGTGATTTTCGGCCAGAGAGAAATCGGCAACATCCCGGACATGGCGTCCCTGGACGTAGCAGATAATCACTCCGGCATCTCGTTCCGCGACCAATCGGTAGAAGTCCTCCGTTTCCGTCGCTGAGGTCAGGTTGAGGATTCCGGCCCCGGCGTCGAGGCACGCTTCTGCCACCTTCCGCTCGTAGGTCTCTGCGGAGACGATTGCCCCGGCCTCCGCCAAAGCGGACACGACCGGCAGGAGGGCTACGCGTTGACCCGCTTCATCGACTCTTGCGGCATGGCCCAGGGTTGATTCCGCTCCGAGATCGATGACGGTCGCACCGTCCGCGAGGAGGCGCCGACCCCGGCGAATCGCCGTGTCCGTGGAAAGGCTGACACTTTCACGATACCAGGAGTCCGGGGACAAGTTGACCACGCCCATCAGATCCTGGCGCGGATGATGGTGGAAGGTGTGGCCCCGGAGCTTGAAGGGGGGCGGCGTTGCGTCCAGACGCTCCCCGTAACTTGCCACCAACTCGGCGAGATCGTGAAGCTCAAGCATGCGTTCCGGGGTTCTGGTAAATCGTGTGCCCTACGAAAAACGGGCCGAGGTGGTCCATATACTCACCTGTCTGGCGGGTGGCCCGCATTTCCTTGACCAACCGGGAAAGCCAGTCGAGGCGGTCGCTGAGTAGACCGAGGACGAATTCGTTGTCCGCTGGGTCCATCCCGAAACATTCCAGGCGGATGTCCGTGGCATACCCGGCAGATCCAAAGTTGTGCCCGATGATTCCGTGCTCCCGCAGCATGTCCGCCTGTTCGTCTTTGGGCAGACGGTAAAAGGAAGGCTTGCGACGCAGCGGATACCAGACGGCCCACGGACGATTCGGGAAGGTGGCTACCTCGATGGGGCGGCGCGTCAGCCAGTATTCCACATCATCTTCGCGGCCGAAGGCATAGCTCCGGGCTAGCATCGTGTATTCTGGGCGAAGCCGACTGGCGGTGAATGCGGGTAGGGAATGCACGAGATCAGCCTTGGCGCTGAGTTGCAAGGGATCCTCATCCCAAAGGAGGATGCCAACTCCCCTGGGGTCGTTGAGGTCCGCATACAAAACCGCCGCAGTCCCTGCCGATCTCAGTTCCTCGACCGCTTGCTGCCTGTTGGCCACGTCCGTGAGGACTTGCAACTGGAGGTAGAGGCGACGGTCGATCGCCTGGGGAACGCCCCGCACCGGCATGCCGAAGTCCCGCAGATCGCGAGGATCTCCCGGGAAGAAGTAGTCGCGGTCTGGGATGAGATGATGGCGTGCTGCAGTGGCAGCGAGTTCATCGTCCAAGGGCCATTGCTCGGCCTGGGGTTTTCCCTGGAACTGCTGCGTGCCCCCCTTGAGAGCGACGCGAGCCTTGTTCTCACCAATCTGGCGTAGTTCCGCAAAGACCTCGCGCGCTTGCTCAGGAATCGCATGAATGGCTGTCCCGATCGTGCGGACGGTGTCCTCCAATGATTTTGAGGCCGAAGGAAGAATTCGCGGCGCATATGCGAACACCGGGTCGTGCGATGTGGTCCAGGAGGTCAGTAATTGCCAACCGTCGATCCCGTGACGGGCGGCCAACTCGAAGACGCGGCCCATACGAGCTCCGCGCTCTTCGTTGGCTCTCGGAGCCGATGGGCCTGGCGGTGGTGCGCTTTCCCGGCCAATCAGGCGGATGCCATTGGCCCTGGCGGAGGCCAAAACCAGCTCACCAGGCCACGGCTCAATCGCATTGAAGACGATCATCGCGGCATCGATCCGTTCGCCAAATCGATCAAAGAAGTGGAGCAGATCCAGAGTGTAGCCGTTGCCCGGTCCCGGAGCGATCCCGATCCCACGAGTCAGGCCCTCAGCCTTCAGTTCGGCCATGGCGTCCCACAGTGCGACGCTGCGGAAGGCCGCCTGACCGGGGGATTCGAACAAGAGCAGGTCAAGGTGGCCCGCCCCTGTGCGCTCAAGGACGTTCACGGTTGCTTGCCGGACGAACTCTTTAAGCTGCGGGTCGCTCAAGCCAGCCAGGCCGGTACTCGATCCGCCGTAATCTCCTCCGTGTCCCGGGGATGGTGCCCCGATGCAGCCGACCAGAAAGATTTCGTTGCGGAGGCCGGTGGCCGCGAGGGCTGCGCCCAAGCCTCGGTCGGCGGTGCCGGAATCAATGGCATCGGAAGTGATGAAGGTGCGGATGCCCGTTTCCAGGGCGACCCGGACCAGGGCTTCGTGCGAGGGGCCTCCGGGCTGCCCTCGTCCCGGCGAGGCTGATGCACAGTTCCAAAGTCCGAAGGCGATGCGGCTGGGGTCCATATCCCTTCTTTACGAACAATCCAGTCAGGGGCAACGCCTGAAACCAGCGGATCTTGGCAGCAAGATCAACCCGCCGCTCCGTTGCGGATCGTGACCCCAAAAACCTGGAGGAGGTTTCCTCGGAAAAGCAGAGTCATGCCGATCAACTCACGGCCCACGGGTTGGCTTGGCGCGGACTGGATTTGCAAAGTGTCTGGTTTCTCCAGAAAGGCACTGACCTCCTGGATCATCTCTTCGGAGAAGCGGAAAAACTTTTGTTGGCGCATGGATTTGGCTGTTTCCTTCACGATCTTAGATCGAGTCGTTTTCTCGTCTGCTTCTCGACGGGCCAAGATCCGTTCGGCCAAGCCTTGGTCGGTGTAATCGACGGTCGCCCCGTGAAACTGGAGGTTGCCGATGGCCATTGCGATTTGGAGAATGTTCCCGCCGCTGAGGTCCGAGGTATCGATCTTGCGTAGTCCACTGAGCTGGGACTTGAGGTCCAGGCTGCCCATTTCCTCTCCGGTCACGTTGCACTCGTTTAGGGTGAGCATCTCTTTGGCCGGATCGTAGGAATGGTCGAGCAGGAAATCGAGCCGGGGATCATTGTAGCCGAGACCGGTTAACGCTGGAACGTAATCGTCGCCCTGCTTTTGGCGCAGCCTGACGCCATGGCCGGAAAGCCGGAGCGCGGTGATGATATCGAGTGCGTCGTCGCGCTCCATCCGGTGGACGATGAGACCTTCGATGAGGACTCGGAGCGAACCGTCGGTGGCGGTTGCCGTAATTCCGTGGGCTTTGGCTTGGCGAGTGATCAGGCTGTAGTGGAATCGGTCATATGTGATTACCGCGTGTTCCTCGAGGCCGGCTAACTCTTTATCGAAGTTGCGCTTGAGTTCCCGGTTGACCAGGTATTCGGCGATGCCATAGCCCGCCACTGTCAAGGCGACCAGTCCGCCTAGAATGCCGATCACCCGTTTCATCTCAATGGTCGCCTCATCACCTCAGTATGTCGTGAGTTTTCCCCGAAGGATTCAACCCAGTGGAGCCAGCACTCGTTCGAGGAGCACCTTTGTCTAGAGGATGCCCTCGTCTTCGGAAAGTCCGTCGCCCTCGTATTCGATGCCGATATGGCCGGAGTAGCCGGAGGCCGCCACGATCGCCATCATCCGGGTGAAGTCGGTGTGGGTCTCTTCTCCCTCGATATTGAAGTCGTGGCTTTTGGCGCTAACACCTTTAGCGAAAGGCATTAGGTCGGTGAGGCCCTGGTAGCGGTCGTAACCCAGCCCCTTCTCATCCTCGAGCGCCTGGCGTCCGATGAAGAGGGCCTTCTGGCGGGCGTAATCCTCAGCGTCGCCCCGGTTCTTGACTAAGTAAAAGTTCCCGAAGTCCGGGAGTGTTCCGCAGTTTTTCAAACCGACTGAGCGCATCACAGTGGCCAGCCAAGCCCCGTCAGAGGACAAACCTCCGTGGTTCTCCACGATCACGTTCAATCCCAGCGGGGCCGCGGTTTCCGACAATCGGTTCAAGCCGTCCGCACAGAGTCGTGCCTGTTCCTCTGGCATCAGTTTTGGATCGGAACCCGCATTGACCCGGATGGCATGGCAGCCCAGCAGCAACGCCGTGTCCAACCAAGGGTAATGCCCCTCGACCGCGTTGGTCCTGCGGGCGGCGTCCGGATCGCCAAGATTGCCCACTCCGTCGCACATGATCAGGACGCGCTTCATCCCGAGATCGCTGATGCGCTTGCCTAGATCCACAAAGTAATCTTGGGGTTTGGGCTGCAGGCCATGGCGATCTTTGGCTCGATCCCCGACGGCGAAGAACTGATTGACGTGCTCCAGGGCATCGATCCCGAACTTCTCCTTGGTGTAACGTGGCCAATCGAGCGGATCGAGCTGTCCTGCCTTCAGGGCCCGGTGCAGTGACCATTGCGCGAGAGAAATCTTGAAACGCTTTTCCGTCGATGCGGCGAGGGCTGGCAGCGCGGCGGCACCTGCGGCGAGAGGAAGAAGCTTGAGGATGTGGCGGCGTCCGAAGCGGGGGATGGGCGGCATGCGAGGCGAGGGGTTGGTCAGATGTCGGATGCCCGTGTCCGGGCTTACCAAGTAATCCGTTGAACAGAAACGGAATGCAAGCGCCTTGTGCGTTTGTCAGGATTCGGACTTAGCCTCTCAATCAACGAGTTCCTGGACCAGACAAAACAGGCGGCGCCGAAGCTGCTCCCGGACTTCCTGGAGAGAGCGCTGATCCGCCCAGCCTGTTTCTGGGACCAGTCGGCCGTGGCACTCAAATCCGGTCAGGCAGACTTGCTTGATCAGGCCGAGTGTTTCCTCGTCGTCGTCCTTCTTAAAGGTCGATTCGGGGCCGGATCGCTCTAGTTCATGCAGGGTCGTCTCGACCGCCGTGACGAGCCGATCGTCCGTCACGTGATGTCCGCCGTCATGATACAATTGCCGATAGAGCGTTTTCCAGCGCACCGCGATTTCCGCTTCGTGCGTTTCCAGATAAGTCCTTAATGGCTCGCACTGACCCGTGGCGGGATCAGAGCAAACTGGATGACCGTAGCGGTCGCAAGATGGGCGGGGCGCCCTGGGGGTTTTCAGCGCAACCATGATTGAGGCGGGGGGAAGCCAAGTATTTCCGTAAGGCCCGGTTTGTATTCGTCAAGAGGGGACCTTGACAAATCCGCGATCAGACGTGGGGACTTGGCTCAATTGCGAGGAAATTTCAGATCGGCGCTCTACGGACGTAGCGCCGGGCCTCAAACGCTTCCTGACTTTCCACAATCTCCTGAAGGTGAAATTGGTCCTCGAATGCTGGGAAGAAGGTATCGCCATCGTATTCCCGCCGCACCAGGCTCAGGACAATTTCATCGCAACGCGAGAGGAGTAGGTCGTAAATCTCCGCACCGCCGATGACGCAGAGCTTGGTGCGGATCAGCAATCCATCGATTTCTTCGGGCGCGCGAATCAGCTCCACCCCTGAGGGGGCTTCCGCGAGGGTCCGCGAGAGAACGATGTTGCGACGTCCAGGAAGCGGCCGTCCGATCGATTCCCAGGTCTTCCGGCCCATGAGCACCGCTTGATCCATCGTGATCCGCCGGAAGAAGCGCAGATCTCCGGGGAGGTGCCAAGGCAACTGACCTCCGCGTCCGATCACCCGGTTGGGCGCCATGGCCACGACGGCCACCATGTAAGGGGGATTCATGGGGCGTGCTTAGACAGCGATCGGCGCCCGGATGGCGGGGTGGGGATCGTATCCCTCCAGAGTGAAATCCTCTGCGCTGAATCCGTCGATCTCCGTAACCGCTGGATTGATCCGCATGATGGGAAGCGGCCGACAGTCTCGCGACAGCTGAAGTTGCGCTTGCTCCAGATGATTCTGGTAGAGGTGGAGGTCCCCGAAGGTGTGGACAAAATCCCCTGGGCGAAGGCCGGTTACCTGCGCCACCATCATGGTGAGAAGCGCGTAGGACGCGATGTTGAAGGGCACCCCGAGAAAAAGGTCGGCGCTTCGTTGGTAAAGCTGGCAGCTCAGCTCCCCGTCGCGGACGTAAAATTGAAAAAGGCTATGGCAGGGGGGCAAGGCCATCTCCGGGACGTCCACCGGATTCCACGCCGAGACGATGAGACGGCGGCTTTCCGGATTGCTGCGGATTTGCTCAATGACTTGAGCGATCTGATCGATCGGTTCGGCACCCGGGGCACCCTGCCAACGCCGCCACTGTTTGCCGTAGACCGGGCCGAGATCCCCATGCTCGTCCGCCCATTCGTCCCAAATCGTTACCTTATGTTCGTTCAGGTAGGCCACGTTGGTGTCTCCCTTCAAAAACCAGAGTAGTTCGTGAATGATCGAGCGAAGGTGGAGTTTCTTTGTCGTCACACAGGGGAACGTTTCTCGCAGATCGAACCGTGCCTGGGCTCCGAAAACCGAGAGTGTCCCCGTCCCCGTGCGATCCTGCGCAGGTTTGCCTTCGGCTAGCACCAGGCGGAGCAGGCGATGATATTCTTCCATGACCGTGGTCAGTAATAGTAGTTGTCCGCCGAGGTAAATGCGCTCGGAATGTGGTTTACTTCGGGTAGTTTCCCGTCCTGGGCGAGAACTTCCACGATATCGAAACGGTAAAAGATATCGGGTTGCCCCAGGCGGCGCATCCAATCCCAGGCTCCGCGAATCACCAGTTTCTGTTTCTCCTCGTTCACGGCATCGGCCGGATTGCCGAAGGCTAGGCTGGAGCGAGTCTTCACTTCAACAAAGACCAGGGTGTCCTTGTCGCGGCCGACGATATCGACCTCGCCACCGCGACGAGCCCGATAGTTGCAATAAAGGATTTTCCAGCCGCGGGTGCGCAGCCAGCGCCGGGCGACCGCTTCCCCGAACTGCCCCAATTCGGCGGAGCCGATGGGAACATGTTGACCTTCACGGTTTGTCCGCGACAAACGACAGGGCGATTTCAGCGACGGGCCGAAAGGAGCGGCGATGAAGCGGGCAAGGTCCATAGCGTCGAAGCTGTTCTAAGTGAAACCGGGTGCCATACCCCTTGTGTTTCTCAAAGCCGTATTCTGGAAAGATTTCGGCGGACTCGGTCATGAGCCGGTCCCGATGCACCTTCGCGATGACGCTGGCCGCGGCAATGGAGAGGCTGAGGGAATCTCCTTTCACCAGCGCCTCGTGCGGAATCGGGAAGTCGCGCACGCGGCGGCCGTCGATCAGGGCGATGGTGGGAGAATCGGAAAGGCCTGCGAGCGCCCGGCGCATGGCGGTGTGGTTCGCCTCTTGCAAGCCTACGACATCGATCTCTGCAGGAGGAACGAGGCTCAAATGAAACTGAATGGCGGGATTGTTCACCAGCCGCTCAAACAAGCGTTCCCGCTCGGCTGAGGATAATTTCTTGGAGTCGTCGAGTCCCGGGAGCCGGAACTTGGGAGGCAAAACGACTGCGGCCGCGACCAAGGGACCCGCCCAAGGACCACGGCCGACCTCATCGATGCCGACTACGGAATGGTGTCCCTGGGCCCGGAGTCTGTTTTCCCAAGTGAGATTGGGCACGCGGGCGCAGGTGAAACTGAGCGGTGGGCTTAACCCTTGCCTTCGAGGGCTTCGCGCTTCGCCTTCCGACGGTCTTGGCGCTTGTTGCCACCCGATTCTTTCACTTCCCGGGCAGCCTCTTCGATCTTGAGCTTCGCTTTGGTCTTCCAACCGCTCTTGGCTGGCTTGACGGAGCTGGCCGCCTTGCCGATCCGGTTGCGCAAGTAGTTCAACTTGGCGCGGCGAACACCTCCACGGGCGATCACCTCGATCTCCGCGACTTTGGGGGAGTGAACAGGGAAACCCCGCTCCACGCCTTCGCCATCGGAAATTTTGCGGACGGTGAACGCTTGATTGAGACCGGTGCCTCGCCGGGCGAGAACCAGGCCTTGATAGATCTGGATCCGCTCCTTGCCGCCTTCCACGACTCGAGTGTGCACCTTAACGGTATCGCCCGGGCCGAATTCAGGCACGGAGGGCTTCATCTGCTCGCGTTCGATCTTGTCGATGATGGGACTAATAGAGGACATGGCGCAAGGCCGCCTAGGTGGCGGGGTGGAATAGATAGCTGCTGACCGGAGGAACGCAAAGAAAATGGACAAATTTGTTGCGTGCATCAGCCGGTGCGGATACCATCGCCGCCCGAACTTGATTGCACCTTCACACGGGTGCTATGGAGCGGTAGCTCAGTCGGTTAGAGCGCCAGCCTGTCACGTTGGAGGTCGCGGGTTCGAGCCCCGTCCGCTCCGTTCAATTTCGGTTTGTGAGATCGCCCATAGGTTGGCGAGATCACAAGTAGAGTAAAGGCAGGACATCTGAAGCGAGACATGGCCGAATCCGGAGAAGTGCTCGCCTCCTGCCAGGATCTCGGGCTGCGCTACAGCCGCCATCTTGTCCTCGATGGAGCTTCCCTGACCTGCCACGCTGGTGACCGGCTCGGCATTGTCGGACGCAACGGTTCCGGTAAGTCGAGCTTTCTCAAGATTCTCGCCCGCGTTGAGCAGCCTGATCGTGGAACCGTATCCTGCCGCAGCGGATTGATCACGGGCTACTTGCCCCAGGACTTTGAGATGGACGACTCGGCGACCGTCCTTGAAAACGTGCGGGCTGGAGCCCGCCATGTGCTCGATTGGATCGATCGCTTTGAACGCAGTGAGCTTTCCGCCTCCGAGCACGCCGAAGCGCAAAACCGGATTGAGGCCCTCAATGGATGGAGTCTTGAAGTCCGCATCGAGACCGCCATGAAGGCGCTTAACACGCCGGCGCCGGACCGGATCACCGGGGATCTTTCTGGAGGCGAGAAGCGCCGGGTGGCTCTTTGCCGGGCGCTTGTGGGAGAGCCCGATCTGCTACTCCTTGATGAGCCGACCAACCACCTCGATACCGAGTCCATCCACTGGTTGGAGGGCTATCTTCAGGGCTATCGGGGGGCCTGCGTGTTTGTGACCCATGATCGCTATTTTCTCGATCGGGTGGCGACCAGGATCTCGGAATTGGACGGGGGCCGGTTTTTCTCCCACTCCGGGGGGTATCAGGATTACCTCGCGGCCAAGGCGGAGCGCCAGGCAATGGAAGCGAGTGTCGACAGCCGCCGCCAGCGTTTTCTGCGCGCCGAGTTGGAGTGGGTCCGGGCTGGTGTGCAGGCCCGGCGGACCAAGGAGCAGAAGCGGCTTGACCGGTACCATGAATTGGCGGCGGTGGAGGGGGCGGCCAAAGAACTCGACGTCCAGCTCATCATTCCTCCGGCACCCAAGCTGGGGAACATCACGGTCAATGCGCAAGGTCTGGGGATGTCACTTGGCGGAAAACGCCTTTTTTCCGGGCTTAACCTCCAGTTTGAGCCCGGCACGTGCACGGGCGTGATTGGCCGCAATGGGCTTGGCAAGACCACTTTACTGCGCGCTCTGATGGGCTCGATCCCGCCCGACGAAGGCACTGTCGTCATTGGTGACCGCACCCAGTTCAATTACGCCGACCAAAATCGCCTCGCGCTCGATCCGAGTCGCAGCATGGTCGAAGAAGTCGGCGCAGGGTCGGAGTATGTCCTCTTCGGCGGGGAGAAGCTCCACGTAGTGAGCTACCTAAAGCGCTTTCTCTTCTTCGATGAGCAACTGCACGCGCGAATTGATACCCTGTCCGGCGGGGAGCGCAACCGGGTCATGCTGGCCAAGTTGATGCGCTATGGGGGAAACTTCCTCATTCTGGATGAGCCGACCAATGATCTCGATCTCGCCACGCTTCGGGTTCTGGAAGAGGCGATCCTTGCGTTCGAAGGAGTCGTGATTGCGGTAAGCCACGACCGATTTTTCCTTGACCGGATTGCCGACCGGATGATCGCTTTTGAAGGCGATGGCCGGGTCGAAATTCAGGAGGGGAACTACAGTTATTACCTGGAAAAGCGCAAGGAACGGCTCGCCCGAATCACCTCCGCCAGGCAAAGTGCGGAGGCTGCGGAGCCTAAAGTGGAGAAGCGCAAGGCGGAGCGCCCCCGCAAGCTGAGCTTTAAGGAGGCTCGCGAGCTTGAGTTGATCGAGCCGCTGATTCTGGAGAAAGAGACCGGCGCAGAAGATCTTGAAAAACTCTTGGCGGATCCGGATTTCTATCGGGACAGGGCGGCGGAGGCTGCGACTGTCCACTCCGGCCTAGAAGCTTTACGCGCGGAGATCGCGGGCCTTTATCTGCGGTGGGACGAGCTCGAGACCATCCGGGCCGCAGGCGGCGATTGATCGGATTACCGGTTCAGTCTGCGGCGGGTGCGCAGGTGACGATAGGGAATGGTCAGGAGAATAAAGATCGTCGCGAGCAAGGCGAAGGATGGGAGAGGCAGAAAGCCGAGCCGGGGCCAGCGTTCCGGATGGCTCCATTCTCCAAACGCTGGGGTGGCTTCCTCGCGCAAGCCGATGGCGAGGATGTGGGCGAGCGCCAGGTAAAGTCCCCAGGCTCCCAGCCATTGCCATCTCAGCCACGACTGCGGGGTGATCGTGGACTTGATGCCGGGCACCGAGACAAACGCAGCCAGAGCGTAGCAGGTCAGGCACAGGCAGCCAAAAAAGAGGCTGGTTTCCCCAGCCCACGTGGGGCGGCCACTTTCCGGGTCAAAAAGAGCGGGGTAATTCGCGGGCGAAAAAAGGAGTAGCGAAGCCAAGGTATGGATCGCGCTTAGGCCGAATCCGGAAAATCCAAAGTAGCGAGGCCAACTCCGGGGATTGGGCATCCGGCTGGAGATGTAGGAGAGGCAGATCATCACCATGCCGCCCAAGGCGATCGCTTTGTTCGTCGTCCACAGGGGGAAGTGGCTCCAAGAGACGCCCTCGGTGATTTGGTAGCGGAGCACTGCATAGCCGAGGCAGGCGCCCATTACGACGGCGGTCGCCCGCCAGTTCGGTTTGCCCAGAGCCATGCAATCCGCATAGCAGCATGCAGTCGGTGGGCAAGCGAAGAATCAGGGGAGACGCGAAGCGCAGCAAAATGCATCAAATTATTGCAAATTTGCATAATTTGCATAATTTTGCAGACCTGCGAATCATTTGCGCGAACAAGCGTCCAAATTCCCGATTATGAAACCCGGTCTGCGCTCTATGCCGCGTTGCCTCCTAATTGCCTCCGGTCTTCTGACCTCCCTCTCGCCAGCTTCGGCGCTCATCGCGCCCAAAGATGTCGATGCCTCCCAAAGTGAAACCGCTCTTCACGATACCCTGCGCCAATCTGGTTACGCAGTGACCTTTCCGTATTGGCGGTATGTCGGCCAGATTGAGCGTTCCACTGGTGTCTATCTCGGTGGAGGATATGTCCTCACGGCCGCACATGTCGGGGCGGGAACGTTCCGGACATGTGATGGAGGGCTCTATCCGGTGGTGGCTGACTCCGTGCGTTTCTTCCGGAATCGGGATGGCTCCACGGCGGATCTATGCTTGTTTCGGGTGCAGATTAAGGCCGGGGATTCGATCGAGAAGCTCCCGGTAGTGCCTTTGGCCTCCATGCCGCCTCGCCGTGGCCGGGAGTTGCTCCTCATCGGAGGCGGAGCCGGGTGGAAGCCAGGCAAAAAAGCCGGATTTGTCTGGGGGGATGATTACCGAGTCCGTTGGGGCTTGAATGCAATCGAGGAGATCTACTCGGCTCCGATGCCCACTCACCAATTTTCCAGTTTCGGGTTTGCCACGCGCTTCGATGCTGCGGGCAATCAATGTCAGGCGGCCCCCGGAGATTCCGGCGGAGCGGCTTTCCACTTCAATCCACGTGAGCGGCGTTGGGAATTGGCCGGGGTGATTGTGGCGGTGGATAGCGAATTCGGTGCCGCGAGCTTTGGCAACCAGACCTACATTGCCGATCCGGTTCTCTTCCGTCGCGACCTCGCCGCCATTTCGAACGGTCGGGCATCGATGCTCGCAGTGCGCCCCTGAGCCCCGGCTGATGCGGATTTTTTGCGAGGATTCGGTGGAGGTTTGCTCCCACTCTGACAGAATGGCCAGGATGATGTCCCGTTTCGCATCCTTGTTGATCGTCTCGTTTTTGGCTTTCTCCTGTCGCTCGCCATCACCTCAGGTCAGCGTGACACCAGGGGCCAAGCTGACTGGACGGGAGATTGTCTTGTTTGAATTCGGAAACGCCTGGGTCGCTAACCATTCCATGGTTCGGGTCCTCTATCAGGAACTGGCACGCCGAGGCTTGGCGGTGAAGTTGGAGCTGGCTCCTGGAGAAACGCTACCCGCCGATGGCTTAATTCTTCACTTGGACCATGCGGGCGATACCGAAGAGCAGGCCAAGGGACGGATCGACTTTCTGTCGGAGCTGGAATTTTCTTTGCGGGACGCTTCCGGGAAGACTCTGGCCCGTGCTTCTTACTCCGGTCCTCACCTCGACAAACTGGAGCAAAAGGAGCTGGGCGAGAAAATCGCCGATCGCCTTTTTGCCAGCTAGCGCAACTGCTGGAAAAGAAACTCCATCGGGAGGAGGCGGTGGCGGCCCAGCCCGGCCAGGATCGGCAAGCCTGCCGGGTGGAGAAGGGTCCGGTGCAGGATGGCGGAGAGCGTCAATCGCTTGCCGAAGGAGCGGGTTTGGGCCCGATGTATCTTCCGCACGACTCCCTCCCAATCCAGGTGTCCGCGGGCGTAATCGACCAGAGGTGCGGTGGCGATTTCCGCGCTTTCGAAGGCCATCGACATCCCGTTGCCGGTGAAGGGACCGATCATTCCGAATCGATCACCTACGGAGCAGAGTGACGGCGCTACCGTCCGGTGGGGGAGTCGTCCTGAGGGGACTCCGCTGACCGCAGCGGAGGATTCGGGATCCGGGGTGGCCCGGTCCATCCTGGCGACCAGGTCGTGGAAGCCGCAAGCCTGGAGATAGTGGCGCTGGAGTTCCTCCCGCGGGCCCTTGATCTCCGGCCGCACCCGGAAGAGCGCGGATGCATTCACTCGATCCCCATCGACCGCACAAAGGCCGATGTAACCTCCCGGGGCGCAATGCATTTCAAGGCCGGATTGGAGAGGCAGATTGCGGAGGTGTCGTTTGAGTCCGATCAACTCGCTTTTCGGATCGGGCAATCTGCCGGTGGCGATCACCGTTCCGGGCTGGGACCAGTGTTCCGGGAGAAGTCGATGGTTTTCCTGGAGGCTGCCGCCAAGTTCGCAAAAGCGGAGCGCGAGGCGATGATCCAATCCGTAGCGGCTGACCCCGCGGCCGGGCACTGGGAGATTGTGGCGCAGCACGCAGATCCCTTCACGAAACCAAGCGGCATCGTTCAGTTGAGGGGACTCGGTCAGCAAATCGTCGATTCCCAGCCCGGCCAAGGTTTCGTCTCGGACACCGCACAAGAATTCTCCGCAGACGCGGTGACGCGGGTAGGTCCCTGCCTCCAGGAGGGTCACGGGCACGTCATGGCGGCGGAGGGAGATCCCGAGGGCCAGGCCTGCCAGACCACCTCCGGCGATGGTGATCGCACGATTCACGAGGGATCGATCCGCAGCAAATTGGCGCTGTGGCAAGAGAAGCCAGCTCCGAAGGAGGTCAGCCAAATGCGCTCGGCCGGATTCGGCTGATTGAGATGCTTTTCCAGCGCGACCAAGACCGATGGACTGCTCAGGTTGCCGTATTCGCGAAGGACCTCCCGGCTTTCGGTCAATGGGGCACAGCCGAGTTCCGTTTCGATCGCATCCATGACATCCCGTCCGCCGGGGTGGGCGAGGATGTGACCCGGGTCTTCCCCGGACTCGCGGTGGAGTCTGGCGACGGCGCGGGCGGCCAAGCCCGGAACGGAGCGGTGCAGCTTGTTCTTCAGTTTGCCGCGGTCGTTGACGAAGCGGATGAGTTCCCGGTCGAGCGGGTAGTGCGCGGTGCGGAAGTTTCCCACGCGGTAGGTCGGCCGGTCGCGGGGGGGAGATCCGGACCAGATCGAGGCGCTGGCGCCGTCACCAAAGAGACAGAGGCTGATGAGGACACCGGCATCGTCGTCCATGAAGAAAGCCGCCGAACAGATTTCCACCGCGATCACGGCCACAATGGCGGTAGGATGGCTGGCGATGAAATTTGTCGCGCTCCGCAGGGTGGGGATGGCGGCCCCGCAGCCCAGTCCCACTAGGTCTTGGAGGTAGGCGTCTGGCCGGGCGCCGATTTGCTCTGCGACGTGACTGGAAACGCCGGGGCAGAGGTAGCCGGTGCAGGTGCAAATGAAGATGGCATCGAGATCGATGGCGCGGACTTCTGCTTTTTCTAGAGCAGCGGTCAAGGCGGTGACGGCGATAGCGGGGGCGTTCCGCTCAAACTCGACGTTCAAAGATCCGGCATCTCTGGAGAAGAGTTCCGGCGGGTTGGGGAGGCAGAAATGGCGTCGCTCAATGCCGGAGTTCCCCAGGAGAATCTTTTGCAGCAGGCTTCGCGACGAAGGCTTGAGGTCAGCGGCGGGCGGGGAATCGCGGATTCCTTCCCAGCATTCCTGCTGAGTAAACGAATAGGAAGGGAAGGAACTGGCCAGACCTCTAAGGAACATTATGCTTGGTTACGCTTTGGCCGGGGCACCGGATGCAGGGACTTGAAGGCCACCGCATTCAAGGCTCAGGGACCGGCGGCGGTTGGTCCGGGAGGGGTTGACGGACGATGATGAATTTGATGAGGTCGGAGCGCTCCTGGCGCCGGACGAAGATTTGCACCGGAGTGCCGGGGTCTCCGCGCAAGTTGGAGATCGCGACCGCAGTCGACATCCCACTGATCCAGTCTTGCTCGATCTGGACGATTTCGTCCATGGGCTGGACCCCGGCTTTGTCGGCCGGTCCTCCGGGAATCACTCGCTGGATGACGAGCTTGCTTCCCAAGGTGGCGACGAGGACGGAGATGCCGCCCTTCTTCTGAGCGGGCGCTTTGACATCGTCCGCCGGAGCCGCAAAGCCGCTCGTTGCCGTCGCGATCAGGCAACTCAGGCAGCAGAGACGAAGGGCAATGGAGGCGACGCGAATCATCAGCCGGTCTTTTGTTCGAGGAGTTGGCGAATGACTTTGGGATCTCCTTTGCCGCCAGAGAGTTTCATCACTTGGCCGAGTAGGGAATTGATCGCCTTGGCGTTTCCTCCTCTGATTTCGGCCACTGGGCCGGGATTGGCGGCGATCACTTGGTCCACAAACGTTTCGACCTCTCCGGCGCTTGCGGGTTCGAATCCCATCGCCACGGCGAGTGAGGCAAGATCTTCGTGGTGAGGTTCGCTGAAGACACGGGCGAAGACTTCCTTGGCTTGGTTGTTGGTGATCCGCCCATCTTCGATCAACTGGACCAAGGCGCGGAGTTGCTGCGGACTCACGGGGGACTCAACGAGGCTGAGCTCGGCGTCCTTGAGTGCGCTGAGCAGATTGTTAATCACCCAGTTGGCGAGCTTTTTTCCGAACGCGGTGCCTGTGGCTGCTTCTTCGAAATACTCGGCCAGCGCCCGATCCGCGGAGAGGACTCCGCCGTCATAAGAGGTCAAACCGAAATCGCGAACGAAGCGGTCTTGCTTTTGGTGGGGAAGTTCCGGGACCCGAACGGCAGCCAGCATGGTTGCGGTGCGCACGGGTAGAAGGTCTGGATCGGGAAAGTAGCGGTAGTCGTGCGAGTCCTCCTTGTTGCGCATCCATTCGGTCTGGCCGGCATCGTCATTCCAGCGCCAAGTCGCCTGAACGATACGGTTGCCTTCCTCCAATTCCTGAACCTGACGATCGATCTCGTAGTGGAGCGCCCGTCGCACGGCGCTGACGGAATTGAGATTCTTCAGTTCGATCTTGGTCCCGAGTTGTTCCTGGTCCTTGGGGCGGACGGAGACATTTACGTCGCAACGCATCTGACCCTTTTCCATATCGGCATCGCTGACCTGACCGTAGAGCAGGATCTGCCGCAGGGAATTGAGGTAGGCGGCGGCTTCTTCGGGGGATTCGATCTCCGGTTCGGAAACGATTTCCATCAGCGGGGTGCCGGCCCGATTGAAGTCGATCAAGGTGGACTTGGGCAGGTGTGTGCTCTTGGCGACATCCTCTTCAAGGTGAATCCGGGTAAGGCCGACGATTTTGCCGGGATTGAGGATGGATTTCTGGTGATCTTTCGGGTAGGCCAATTCGTAAAGCGGGACGCCGCCACCCAGGCAGAGGGGGAGATCGAACTGGGAGATTTGGTAGTTCTTCGGCATGTCCGGATAGAAGTAATTCTTCCGGTCCCACTTCGAGATTTCCGGGGTGGAACAGCCAAGCATCCGTCCGGTGAGCAGGGTCATCTCAATGGCCCGCTTGTTGAGGACGGGGAGAGCCCCCGGCAAGCCGAGGCACACCGGACAACAAAGGGTGTTCGGTTCCGCGCCGAACGCGACCGCGCAGCCGCAGAACATCTTGGTCCGCGTCTTAAGCTGGACGTGAACTTCGAGACCAATCGTTACGAGGAAATCTTTTCGAGCCATTTTCTGCGAGGAGGCGTCGACCGCCCGGTGACTATCGCTCTGACTTCGTCCGCGACATCGATCTGTTCCAGCGATTTCCGCAGGTCGTTGTCGGCGAGAGCCTGGTCAATTTTGGGGTGGCGCAACAGCCGGAAATACTTGAACTCGCCGGCGGTGCCAGCAATGAGCGTGTTCAGGTCAGGCGAATTCTCGATGAGTTCGGTGGTGATGGGATGGTTTACGATGTCCCCGGTAATGGGGGATCTACGGAGCTGGAACCGGAGGGTCTCGTCAAAACTGGCGAGAAGCAAGGCGGCCAGATTTCTCCGGGCAGGCGTGGCGACCGGATCGAAGATATTCATAATGGAGGGCATTTGGGGGAGTCCCTCCAGCGAGTTCCTCCAAAGCGTCGGCCTGGGGATCTCGGACAGTTTGGCTCGTGCTTCCGCGCTTGTGTTTGCGGCCATGCGGTCGATGGACTCCAGCTCAAACATGGTGCCTGTGCCGCGGATGAGGAGCGAGACCAGGAGGAGGAATCCCAGACTCGGCAATACGCTCACGATCGAGCCAGTGCCTCCATACATCCAGCCGCCCAGGTGACTTTCGGGGCCAAAGATCCGGTGGATCAGCCACACGATGATTCCGCGGACGATCGCGAAAGCGGCCACCGCACAGATGACCCCGGCTACCAGTCGCTTGCCGTCATCGAGTTCAATCCCCGCGTAGGTGGTGAGCAGTGTCGGACCGTGGCGAAAGGCGAGGGCCGAGGTGAAGCCGCCGCCGCTCCAGGATAACAAGGTCCAGAGCATCTCCAATGCTCCGCGATTCCAGGCCCGCACCGCCATGAAGATCATGAAGATCACCGCCAGGACCACCAGGGCCGTGTCTTCTCCGAAATACTTTTCCATGGGTGTGCCTCTGACAGGTAGCGGACGCCTGGCGGCAGACCAAGAGAAAAAACATGAGGCTCACGCACCGGGGGGCGATGGCCGGGACGATCGCACGACTTCCTGCCGAAGCGCATGATCGCAAAGGACCAGGGCCGTCATCGCTTCCACCATGGGGACGGCGCGGGGCAGGACGCAAGGATCGTGGCGGCCTCGCGCGGAAAGCTCGGTTTCAACCCGGTCGCTCGACACCGTGGCCTGGGAGCGGAGCAAGGTCGCGGTGGGCTTGAATGCGATCCGGAAGAAAATGGATTCGCCATTGGAGATGCCTCCCTGAATGCCGCCCGAACGATTTGTCCGGGTCCGCACGGTATCGCCCTCCATGTAAAATTCGTCGTTGTGCTCCAATCCGGTCATCAGGGTCCCAGAAAATCCCGAGCCGATCTCGAAGCCTTTCGTGGCCGGAAGGCTCATCATCGCTTTGGCTAGGTCCGCCTCCAGTTTGTCGAAAACCGGCTCTCCCCAACCGGCGGGAACGTTGCGCGCCACGCACTCCACCACTCCGCCCACGGAATTGCCTTCGGATCGGACTTGTTGGATCAGTTCGATCATCGCATCGACCACGTTCGGGTCGCCACAGCGCACGATGTTCGACTCCACGGTGTCGAACTGCACGGTTTCCGGATCGATCTGGCCGGTGATGTCTTTGATGCTCTTGACGTAGGCGACGATCTCCAGCTTGGGCGCTAGCGCCTGGAGAACCTTTTTCGCTACGGCCGCCGCGGCGACCCGTCCGATCGTCTCCCGGGCGGAAGCTCGGCCGCCTCCCTGCCAATTCCGGATCCCGTATTTCGCGTCGTAGGTGTAATCGGCGTGGGAAGGGCGATACGCCTTGGCCATCTCGCTGTAGGCTTCCGGTCGTTGATCCTCATTGCGGACCAGGATGGCGATCGGGGTGCCCAGAGTCTTGCCTTGGAACGTGCCCGAGAGAATTTCGCACCGATCGTCCTCCTTGCGAGGGGTGACAATCTTGCTTTGGCCGGGGCGGCGGCGGTCCAAGTCGAGCTGGATGTCCGCCTCAGTCAGATCGAGGTTGGGCGGACAACCGTCGATGACGACTCCGATGCCTCCACCGTGAGACTCACCCCAAGTTGCGATGCGAAAGATTTGGCCGAAGGAGCTTCCCATAGAGGTCTGGGGCCACCAAACGGAGGACTTGCCCTAAGTGCAAGGTGGAAATGTCCGGGTGACCGCCGGATTACGATCGGGAGGGGACGGGGCCAGCAGGAAATGCAAGCGTCCAATTCGCTGCGGGAATCTCGGAGCGCAAGGATTCCTTAGTGTCGAGCAGGGTGGGTTGATCCAGTGGAAGCCGCGAGACGATTTCGAGGAGGCAGGCACAGGCCTGACCTCCTCTTTCGAATCCGTTGTTCTTCAAAATCAAGGCGGCGCCTTCGATTAGTTCCGTGGCTACTTCGTCCAGGTCGATCATCATGATCTCATCCGGGCCTCGGCCACCGCGGAGTCGGAAATTCGCCACCAATGCTCCGGAGTGATGAGGGACCAGAGAGTGCGCCAGGGCGATCGCCTTTGCGCTGGCCATGGGATCATCCGAAAGAAAGTAGGCGACCCGGATGAGTGTTCCGGCCATTTGGGCGGCGCGGTCCGCCTCCAAGTTCAATTGACTGACGTCGAACAGCGGGTGATCGAAATCTGGTTCGACGTAGTGCTGGGAGGCGGCGGTCTGCGTAGCCACGCTGCTAGGTGATGGACCCGCTGGTGAGGCGAGCGGCACAGCCGCGAGAAGAAACGGCAAGACAAGAATCCGAGGGGGCATCGGCTTGAGGGGAGTGACCCGAACAATACGACTAATTCACCAGTATCCAAGTGCAAATGTGACGATTTCGACTTGGTTGAGACTCAGGAGTGATTATCCTACTCAATCGTAGCGCACCCGAACCAGATACAATCCGTCCGGTGGGGCGCTCAACGGCGCCTTCCGTCCTACCGGTGGAGTCGCTAACCAGCAGCGGATGTCCTCGCTTCGCAGCTTTCCCTCCGCCGCCCGGACGACAGTTCCGGTCATCATCCGGACCATTTTGTAGAGAAATCCATCGCCTTCGAATTCCAGTCGAATGTCCTCTCCTTCCACCCAAGACTCCGCCCGGAAAATAGTGCGATGCGGATCGACCGGTTCTGATGCCGGATCTCCCCGGTTCGCAGCGAACGCGGAGAAGTTGTGGTGCCCTTCAAAGCAATGGATCGCTTCGTCGAGAAGATCGAGCCGGAGTGGCTTGCGCACGTGCCATGCCTTCCGGGCCCGCCAGGGAGGCAGGACCGGACCGGTGAAAATCTCGTATCGGTAGAGCTTTCCTCTGGCATTGAAGCGGGCATGGAATCCCGGCGGCGCCACCTCCGCTTCCATGATCCGCAGGGTTACCGGGAGGCGGTTGTTGAGCGCCTCTCTCCAAGCGCGGCCGTCCATACTCGTGACTTCGGCTTCGTCGAAATGGGCTACTTGGGCGATCGCATGGACTCCCGCGTCCGTCCTGCCGGATCCCTGCACGGTGGCAATGGCGGGCTGGATGTCGCGAAGCGCACGCAGGAGATGGTCCTGCACCGCGTTTCCGGAAGGTTGGCTTTGCCAGCCATCGAAAAATTCGCCGCAGTAGGCGACCACCAGCCGGTAGCGGCTCATGCCTCGTCCTCCTCCCACGGATCCGGCAGAATGTCGGGTCCGCGCTGGGCGTCGAGGTAATCCTGGAGAATGACCGCGGCGGCAACCTGATCGATGGGTTGTGGATCGCCTCGCTTCTTCCTCTGGGATGATCCGATGCGTTCCTGCGCCGTCACGGTGCTGAGCCGTTCATCGCATTCGACCAAGGCGACCCCCGCAGGAAGCAGCGGTGCCAGTTCGCGGGCAAAGCTGCGGACCTTCCGGGTCGCGGTTCCCTCGCTTCCGTTCAGGCGCAGAGGCAGGCCCAAGACCACGGTGCTGATTCCGTGTTCCCGGACCAGAACGGCGATCCGGGCCAGCGGTTCGGTTTCGGCCACGTGGATTGTCTCCAAGGGTTGGGCGAACAGGCCGAGGGCGTCGCTCAAGGCGATGCCGATCCGGGCATCCCCGTGGTCAATGCCAAGGGAGCGGGCCATGTTGAATTTAATGAAGCTCGGTTGGCACGAGGGCCACGAGCTTTTTGATGTCGTCGGCGGAGTCCTTGTGCGCGATGAGGAGGGCATCGCCGGTTTGCACGACGATGAGATCCTTCACGCCGAGCAGCGCAATGTGCTGGTCCGTCGTGGAGAAGATGACGTTACCGGAGGAATCGAAACGGGATGCGGGGATCCGGGTGCGGTTGCCTTCGGCATCGGCCGGAAGGTAGGTTGCGACGGAGAGCCAACCACCGACATCGTCCCAATCGAAGTCGGCTTCGATGTTGTAAGTCTTCTTCGTCTTCTCCATGAGAGCGTAGTCGATGGAGGTTTTGTCGAGTTTCGAGAATTCCGTGGCGAGGGCGGCACCCATGTCCGGGGCATCCTGAACCACCGAGACGAAGTTGGCGAGGCCCTGGCAGTGGGCGGCGAGTTCTGCGCGGACGGCGGGAAGATGCCAAATAAACATGCCAGCGTTCCACGCGTAATTGCCCTGTTCGAGATACTGACGAGCCACTTCCGGGGATGGCTTTTCTTGAAACGTGATGACTCGGTTGGGGATCACTCCGGAGGAAGTCGCGTCCGCCGGACAAGCTGCGCCCCGTTCGATGTAACCGTATCCCGGGCACGGCCAGGTCGGTTTGATCCCGATGGTGACGATGTTCCCGGAGTTTACGGCTACCTCCATGGCCGCTGCCAGCGTTTCGCGGAAGGCTGCCTCATCCTGGATCAATTGGTCCGAGGGGAGCACGGCCATGACGGCTTGCGGGTCGCGGCGGGCCACCCAGCCGATGCCGAGCGCCACGGCCGGTGCGGTGTCGCGCTTTTCCGGTTCCGCGAGAATATTCTCCGGAGGCAGCATGGATGCGACCCGGCGGACGGCGGGTTCTTGCAGCGAACTGGTGAGAATGAGGATGTGATCCAGAGGGACCAATCCTTCGAGGCGCCGGATCGTTTTTTCCAAGAGGGTTTCGTCATCGAAAAGCTGGAGGAGCTGTTTCGGGGTGGCGTTGCGACTCAGTGGCCAGAACCGGGTGCCGCTTCCGCCGGCTAGAATGAGGACGTAACGTTCAGGGGAAAGAGCCATCTTCCGTAAGATATATCTCGGTTTTGTAAGAAATCACTGGCCAAATCCCGATTTCCAGAAATTTTAGTAAATCATGCCCCACCCCGAACCCTCCCACGTCGCCGAAGTCCCCCAACCCCTTACCATCACGGCCCTTGCAGTCGCCCCGGCCGCGATTGGCTGCGCTGCCGGCATCCTGATTGGCCGACGGATGCGAAGCGGGAGCGGCAACGCAGCGGCAGGTACCCTCTTCGCCCTAGCGGCGGCGGCGGCTCTCCCTCTGTTGGTGGACGTTACCCTGCGGATCATCAATCGTCCGGAATCACGCCGAAGAATCCAAGGGATTCAGCGGGGGCTCCGGGACGCTTCCGGTCATTTGTTCGCTGATGAACTGGCGGGCAATTCCGGCGAGCCAGAGACTCGCAACACGGTCAGCTTTCCGGGGCTCTGATGGGCTGAGCGCAGGCTTCGCTATTTTGCGGCCGTTGTCGGCGCTGCTTCGTCGTAGGTCCCGAGCGGGCGAATCCAGATATTGCGGAAGCGCATCGGATTGCCGTGATCTTGCAGGGTGATCGGGCCGTGCGGATCGTGCGGGGTGTATTTCGGAACGTTCTTGTGGGCGACCGCGCCGAGGATCTCCTGGCGATGGTGGAGGAGGACTCCGTTGTGGATAACGGTGACGCAGCCTCGCTTCACCAGTTCCCCCTTTTCCCAGCGCGGCGTTTCAAAGATGATGTCGTAACTCTGCCACCGGCCCGGAGCTTTCGCGGCGTTGCGCAAGGGCGGGTATTGTCCATAGATCGCTCCGGCTTGACCGTCGGCGTAGGTCGGGTTTTCGAAAGAATCGAGGACCTGGATTTCGTAGCGGCCGTAGACGATGACACCGCTGTTTCCCCGGCCCTGGCTGTTGCCCTCGACCACTGCGGGGGTGGCGAATTCCAGGTGGAGTTGGAAGTCTCCAAACTCGTCTTTGGTGCGGATCGCTCCGCTCTTGGGGGCGACTTCCATGTAGCCATTTTCTACTTTCCAGGGGGCGGGGCCGTCGGTGTCGCCGCCGATGCGCCATTTGGAAAGATCGCTTCCGTCAAAGAGGATGACCGCATCCGATGGAGCTCCCGCGCCATGGCTGAAGGTTTCCGCGGGAGTGACCACGGCGGGGCGGGGGCGGGCGTCATCGTGGACGCGCCACTTTTGGCCGGGGATGAAGGGCGTGTCCGTGTAGCCGGTGGGCGTGGCCTTGGGGGCTTGCGCAGGCTTGGGTGGCTCGACCGCCTTTGGGGTGACCGCGGCGGGAGCCGGCGACGTGGCCGGTTTTTCGCCGGCGGCGACAGCGAAAGACACGAGCATGGCCTGGGCCACCAGCGCGTGGAGGAATTTGGATCGAATCATGGCGGCATCATGGGAGTGGGCCCGGCGGAATGCAACCCCCGTAGCTTCGGATTGACCAAGGATTCTTCGCTTGCCGAATTGGCAGGGTCTGCGATGGTCGCCCCTTTCACTTTTTCCCGGCCCAGCGCCACGATGAGTTATCCCATTCAGGATCTTGAGGATAAGATCGCCAAAGCGGCCGTCTTGGTGGAGGCCTTGCCTTACCTGCAACGTTTTCGTGGGCAGATTTTTGTGATCAAAGTCGGAGGCAGCGCCATGGAGGACGAGGCGCTGGTTCGCTCTTTGATGCGAGATGTCGTCACCTTGGAAATCTGCGGCATCAATCCGGTGATCGTTCACGGAGGCGGCAAGTTCATTACCGCCGCGATGGAAAAGGCTGGCCTGCGTGCCGAGTTCGTCGATGGCCAACGGGTCACCGATGCGGCATCGATTCAATTGGTCGAGTCCACTCTTAACGGGGAAATCAATCCCCAACTCGCGACGATGATTCGTGAGATGGGCGGTCGCTCGGTTGGGATTCGTGGCCAGGACGTCTTTTCCGCCCTCCGCACTCCGGGGCGCGATGCCCAGGGAAACGAGATCGATCTGGGGTATGTCGGGCGGGTTTGCGATGTCCGGGCCGCCGTGGTGCGCCAAGCTTGTCGCGAGGAAATTGTCCCGGTCGTTTCGCCCGTGGCCGCCGATCAGAATGGCGGGGATATTCCCTACAACGTAAATGCGGACCTCGCCGCGAGTGCTTTGGCCCGGGAATTGCGTGCGGCTAAACTCGTCTATCTCAGTGATGTTCTCGGTGTGATGCAGGATGCCAAAGACCCTTCCACGTTGATTCCGTCGCTGACCCCGCCGGAGGTCGATGCCTTGATCGCCGATGGCACCATTCGTGGGGGGATGATTCCCAAGGTTCGTTCTTCGATCGAAGCTCTTCACGCGGGCGTCGGCAAGGTTCACATGATCGACGGCCGGATTCCCCATTCCGTGCTCCTTGAAGTGTTCACGGATCGGGGCATTGGAACGGAACTCGTTCCACGTCGCGACTAAATCTTTCGCTCGGATGCACCCTTTGACCCAGCCCCTTGCCGCGGTGGCGACGCCTGAATTGTTCGCCCGCTACGTCGTGCCCAATTACGGACGATTTCCGATGACCATCGCCCGGGGCGAAGGAGTCTGGGTATGGGATGAGGAGGGCCACCGTTACCTTGATTTCGCTACCGGCATCGCCGTCAGCCCGCTGGGGCACCGCGATCCCGAAGTGATGCGGGTCATTCGGGAGCAATCGGAGACCTTGCTCCACTGTTCCAATCTCTACCTGAACCGGCCACAGGGACTTCTCGCCCAGTTCATCACCGACCGGATGATGGAAGCGCCGGGCAAAGTGTTTTTCTGCAACAGCGGGGCGGAAGCGAATGAGACCCTGATCAAGCTGGCGCGCAAGTTCGGCTCAGTGCGTCCCGGTGCGGCGGGGCCGCGCTTTGAAGTCCTCACCTTTGAGGGCTCTTTCCACGGCCGGACCATGGCGGGCATTTCCGCGACGGGCCAGGCCAAGGTGAAAGCCGGTTTTGCGCCCCTGCTCGAAGGATTTCGGCACCTGCCCTGGAACGACCTGGCCGCCGTGGCGGCGGCGATCCGGCCGGAGACTGCCGCGATTTTACTCGAACCGCTGCAAGGGGAGGGGGGCATCCGTCCCGCCGATGGCACCTTCCTGACTGGACTTGCGCAGCTCTGCCGAGAACACGATTTGCTCCTCATGTTCGATGAGGTGCAATGCGGCATCGGAAGGCTGGGCCATTTCGCCGGCTGGAAAGCGATTCCCGGTGCGGAGGGAATCGTTCCTGACGCGGTGAGCTGGGCCAAGGGATTGGGGGGCGGTTTGCCCATTGGCTCCGTCTGGATCTCGGCGCGTCCTTTGTCCGCGGAGCCTGACGCCGTTGCCTTGAGCGACGTGCTCGGCCCTGGGACTCACGGATCCACCTTTGGCGGCGGCCCGCTGGTGGCCTCGGTGGCACTCACCGTCGTCAGTGAAATCGAACGCCGTGGCTTGATTCCCCGGGCGGCGGAATTGGGTGATCAGATTGTCCAGACGATCCGCTCCTGGAATCTCCCCGCCGTCCGGGAAGTTCGCGGAATCGGCCTCATGCTCGGAATCGTTCTGCAACCGGCGGGCCCGGGCGTCACCGCGACTCCGGCCTCGCGCTTGACGGATGCGGCGATGAAGCGTGGCCTTCTCCTGGTCCCCGCTGGCACCGACGTGGTTCGCCTTTTGCCGCCTCTCACGGTTTCCGACCCAGAAGTGCAAGAGGCCTTGGCCATTCTCAAGAGCGCCCTCGAAAGCCTTTGAATTTCCCCGCCGCCTTTCGGCATTATGAACCATTTCCTTTCTTTCCAATCACTCGACGAAGCCACCATCCTCGCTTTGCTGGAGGACGCGGCCTGGCTGAAGGCGAACCGGCGCGATCGTTCGATCCAACCCCTGGCCGGCCAGAGTTGGGCGATGATTTTCACGAAGTCCTCGACCCGGACCCGGGTGAGCTTTGAGGTCGCCGTTCACGAATTGGGGGGGCACGCCATGTTCTTCAGCGGCAACGATCTCCAATTGGGCCGGGGCGAGCCGATCCGCGACACCGCTCGGGTGATGGGCCGGATGGTCGATGGTGCGATCATCCGAAACGATTCCCAGGTCGATCTCGAAGATTTCGCCTCCTACAGCGGCATCCCCACGATCAACGCGCTCACCGATGTGGAGCATCCCTGCCAGGTTCTCGCGGATCTACTCACCATTCGCGAGCGGCTTCCGGAGTGGCGCAAGGCGAAGGTCTGTTTCCTCGGCGATGGCGACTGCAACATGGCGCAGAGTTGGATTTGGGCTTCCGCCCGGCTCGGCTTCGAGTTGGTGATCGCCGCTCCGAAGGCCTTCCAGCCCTCCGCCGACTTGCTCAGGGCCGCCAGCTTCGACGGGATCACTGTGACCGATGATCCAGTGGCCGGTGTCCGTGGCTGCGATGTCCTTTACACGGATGTTTGGGTCAGCATGGGCCGCGAAGCGGAAAGCGCGCAAAGACTGGAGGTTCTCAAGCCTTACCAGCTCAACGCAAACCTGGTCGCCGCGACGGGCGGGCAACCACTCGTGATGCATTGCCTGCCCGCTTACCGGGAAAAGGAAATCACCAACGAGGTCATGGAAGCGAATGCGGACTTGATTTTCGAGCAAGCCGAGAACCGACTCCACGCGCAGAAGGCCGTTCTCCGCGCAGTCGCCCGGGTTTGACGGCTGCCATTGTGCTGGGCTACCATCGTTACGCATGAGTGCCGTCCGTCGCCCCAGCAACTGGATCAGTCCGGAGGAATACCTGGCCGGGGAACTCCTCAGCGAGGTGCGGCATGAATACTATGACGGCGATGCAATCGCGATGGCGGAGTCCGGTTTGTCCCACCACCGCATCGCTGGAGATGTGTTTACTGCCCTCAGTAAACATCTGCAGGGCAAGCGCTGCGAGGCCTTCATCAACGACATGAAGGCCCACATCCACAAGCGCGCGGACGACTGGTTCTACTACCCGGACGTCATGGTGAACTGCGATCCTGCCGGTCAGCATCAATACTTTTGTGATACCCCGAGCGTCATCGTGGAAGTGATGTCCGCTTCCACGGAACGGATCGATCGCCGGGAAAAGCGCATGGCTTACGAACTGATCCCGGCGCTGCACACTTACGTCCTCGTCTCCCAAGACCGCCGCGAAGTCACGATCCACCGGCGGTCCGGCGAGGATTGGACCACTGAGCGGCTCCCGGAGGGGGGGGACACGCTGCAAATCCCGGAGCTGGACTTTTCTATGACGCTGGACGCGATCTACGCGCGGGTCAGCGTTTGAAGGGAGCGCGGACACTCCTGTCCGCAGGATTTCTCATCTTCCGTGACAAAATCGTCACCAGAGCTTCGACGCCAAAACGTGGTGTGTCTGTCAGGATATAATCAACTGACGCCCTGCATCATGGAAAATCTCGCCACTTCCTTGCTTACGAACCAAGAACTGGACGCCTCTTCCACGCGGCTCTTGCCGGTCCTGGGGAAGCTGTTCGCCCAAGAACCTTTCCTGGCATCGGTCGCGAAGGTGGCGACCAGCGATCTGGCGAAGATTCAGGCTGCGGGGACGCGGGAACTGGGGAACAAGCTGACCGATCCCGTCCGGGAAGCTGATGAAGCGCGCGACAAAGCCTTCCTTTCCCTGCGGGATTTCGTGAGCGCTTGGGCGGAAAACGATTCCGCGACGCCGGAACAACGGGCTGCCGGGGAACGCCTCCGGGCCTTCTTTGTGAAGCATGGTGTTTCCTTGCACCGGACGGGTTACACGGTGGAAACCAGCCTGCTTACCGCGCTGTTTCTTGACCTTTCGTCCGACCGGTCTCAAGCCGATTTGGCGCTGATTGGCTTGCCCCCGCTGCATGAGAAGTTGGTGACCGCTCAGGATGGATTCGAAAAGCTTTGGAAGGAGAAGGCGGGGAGCGCCGGTGCGGTGGAACTTCCCCGCGTCAAGGAACACCTGCCCAACCTGAAGCGTCGGCTCAATCTGCTCTTAGATTCCGCAGAAGAATGGAGCCAACTCAATCCGCCCGCCGCCACGGCCAAGCTACTGGCCGAACTGGATGGCCTGATCAGGGAAACGATGACGCCTGTCCTCGCCCGCCAAACCAAGTCGAAGAAGAGGGCCGCGCGCTCTCCGAAATCCGGGGCCACCAAGGACGGCACGGAGTCGTCCGGTTCTTGACTAGGCCGTCCCGGGAGTGTGGAGTCCCGGATCAGATCCGTTCCTGGACCGCGCACGGTTGTTTTGCTTCGGATCAGATCTGATCCCGGTCTCCGCACTGTGAAAACGCCGGGATCAGATCTCGCCCAAGCCCACGCACGGTTGTTTTGCCCCGGATCAGGTCTGGTCCCCGGCTCCGCACGGCGGGGACGTCCAGGACGCGTCGCGAACCGGGTAGCGCGGGCACGGTCGTCACCTAAGCAACGCTTCTACCAAGCTGATCGGACGAAGAGGAGTAGCCCCCCGCATCTCGAACGCCTTCTCGCACTCACGTTCCCGGGCCGTTATCTCGGGCGATCCGTTGTTGCGGCGTGTGGAAAAGCGGGTAGAAACGATCCGATTTTCCCGTGCCCTTTCCCATGACGATCCCTTGCCTGCTTCTCCTCCTGACGCTCATCGCCTTCCCGGCCTGGGCGGAGACCACCCTTGGCATTCCGTTTGCCGATGCGGATGGCGTGTTGCTGGAACTCGATCTGCATCTACCGCCCTTCGTCGAAAAACCTCCAGTGGTCGTCTACGTTCATGGTGGCGGTTGGCAGGCGGGTTCGCGGGCTGATCTCCCGGTGACGGGGTTGCTCGATTACGGATTCGCGGTGGCCAGCGTTGATTACCGGCTTTCCACCCGCGCTCCGTTTCCGGCGCAGATTCACGATATCAAGGCCGCCATTCGCTTTCTGCGGGCCAAGGCGGATGAGTTGGGAATCGATACAAAGCGCATCGCAATTTGCGGCACCTCCGCCGGCGGTCACTTGGCGGCGCTCACCGGAGTCAGTAACGGCCACGAAGAACTGGAAGGGCGCGTGGGCGATCATTTGGACCAGAGCAGTCGCGTCGATGCCATCGTGAGCTTCTTCGGGGCGTCGGACCTTCGAAGCATCCTCGATCAGAGCACCGAGTCCGGCCGCGAGTTTCGCATTCCCGTGCTACAGCTCTTCCTGGGGGACCTGCCGGATCGTGTTCCGGTTCTTGCGAAACTCGCCAGCCCGGTGGCTCATTTGGACACAGCGGATCCACCCATTTTGCTGATTCATGGCGATGCGGATCCGCAGATGCCGTTCGCGCAATCGGAGGAATTTCAGAAGAGCTGCTGGGCGGCGGGCATTCCGGTGCGCCTCGTGACGCTTCCCGGCTCAAAGCATGGGGGGCCCGAGTTTTACGACGATGAGCGCATCCGGATCGTCGAGGAGTTCTTGAGGGAGCATCTCCAAGATGGGCGGTGACCCGAGCCGCTTGCGCCTTGCCCCAACCCGGCCCACGTTCTCTCATCATGATTTCGGCGGAATCGACGATGCGACAGGTCTTGGAAATGTATCCCGGGGCGCAACGTGCCTTGTTCGCTCGTTATCACATTGGTGGCTGCAGCAGCTGCGCCTTTTCACCCGAGGAGACCTTGGCGGCACTTTGCAGGCGCAATGAGGATATTCCGGTCGAGGAAGTCATCGAGCACCTCGAAGCCACCCACGACTCTGATCGCAGGATTTTGCTCGAACCCAAAGAACTCGCCGAACTTCTTGCCGGACCAAACCCGCCGCGTCTTCTCGACGTCCGGACCGAGGAAGAATACGAAGCCGTTCATCTCTCCGGCAGCCTCCGGTTTACCCAGGATCTGATCCGCGAAATCTTCGGAACCTGGGACAAGGAAACCGCGGTCGTGATTTATGACCACACCGGAGAACGAGGTCTTGACTCTGCGGCTTACCTCTTGGGCCACGGTTTTGCGAACACTCGTGCGCTCCGCGGAGGGATCGATGCCTACAGTTTGGAGGCGGATCCGTCGGTGTCGCGTTACCGCGTGGAATTGGATTAGTGCACGATCTGGCGTAGGCTGCGCCGGGCGTTCCCGCCGTTACGAGGGCACCATCAGCGGAAAAAACGTTCCAGTTCTTTCTCTGTGGCTTGAGGATGGGCGACCCCAGGCAGCGGATTGGCGGCACCGGTCGGTGCGTCGCTCAATTTGCCGATCAAAATCCGCTCGTAGGCCAAGGTGCCGCGTGGGGCTACCGCCAGCCCGGTGCCGTTCTTTTCTCCTGCCTCACGCAGCAAGCGCTGCCCTTCGTTCCAGCACGCGGCGAAGATCGCTTCTTGGGCGGCGTCGCTGTATTTGCTCAGGTTGGGGACCGTTACGAGAAACGCGGTGCCTCGCGGCGAACGCCAAGCGGACGCCAGGAAACTGTCCCCTAGGATCGACAAGCCGCTCGGTTTCTCGCTCATGGTCGCGGTGAATGCTTCCATGGCCGTGATCATCTTCGTGGCGAGTTCGCGAGCTTCCGGCGTATTGCCAAAGGCTACCTGACCTCCGGTCTGGGTGAATAGCTCCTTCTCGGCGGCATCGAGGCTCGATTCCGTCATTTGCGCGTTGTTCTGATACAGGAAGAGAGCCGCCACACAGATGGAAAGGAAGATGCCGATCCCTCCGGTGATCACTCCGCCCCGAGCCAGCGCCGTGCCTCGCAACGCGCCGCCCGAGCGGTCGATCCCGCGCAGGCCAGCCACGCCCATCCAACAGGCGGCGATGCCGAGGATACCTCCGCCGCAGAGAAGGATTGAAAGAACTCCGACGACGAGGGAGGCGATAGCGAGCTTGCTCCGTGGCACCGGCACTGAATTTTGGAGGGGCGCAGCTTCGGACATAGCGATCAGGAGATTTGTGTAGATCAAAGCCGGAAAAGTCCAAGCCGCCTCCTCTGTTCTCTGACGATTCCGTCACATCTTCCCCCGCATCCAATGTGCCGCTTTCGCCACATGACAACGCCACCTTTCGCTCTAAGGAGTAGGTGAATTCATAGACTGAATTCCTTACACGTTTCCACACCATACAGAATACATAAATGAAATCGAATCGCCTCCTCATCTCCGCTCTCTTCGCGGTCTCCTCCACTCTGCCCTGCTATGCCCAAGCTCCGAGTTGGGTCAGCCTGCTCTCCAAAGCCGCCCCAGGGAGCTTTGCTCCGCTCCCCGCTTGCGAAATGACCTTTGACGCCGGTTGGAAGGACATCGCCAAAGCTGGCCAAGTGAAAGTCACCGTCGTTCCCGCAGGAGACACCATCAAGGTCTTGGCCAAGGGGGCCGATGTCGGTGCAGCCGCCGCCCTTCTTCCGATCGAAGGCGAATACGCCGGGGTGATCGACTCCGCCACCTTCCTCCCGAAGGCCATGGAGCAAACCGAAAAGCGCAAGGGCAGCGTCCTTATCTCCGCAGTTGACTTCTCCGGTGGCAAAGTCACCGCGAACAAGACCCTCAAGCCCGCTACCGGTGACGAAATCAAGGTGACCAAGGAAAACGTCGTCGCTCCCGCGTTCGATCTCGTCTCCGCCGCTCTCTTTATCCGCAGTCAACCGCTCAAGGAAGTCGGTGAATCCTACGTTCTCGCCATCGCTCCCCAGTCCTCCCCCAAGCCACTCACCATCACCGTCGTGGAGCGCGCGAAGTACACCTACAACGGCAACAGCATCGACGCGATCAAGCTTGAACTGAAGCAGACCCCTTACGTGCTGACCAAGGAAGAAACCGAAAAGCAAGCCGCCGCCGCCAAGAGCGGTAGCCTTTCCGACAAGACCAAGGAAGCCTTCAAGGGGCACGTCAGTTCTCTTTCCGCTTGGATCAGTGATGACGACAAGCGTCTCCCACTGGAGATCTCCGTCGATATCGCACCGATCGGCGCCGTCGGTGCCAAGTTGGTTGAGTTCAAGCAGAACTAAACCCTCCCGCCCTCCGGGCAATACGCTTTTCGAACAATCGGGCCGGCAACCAACGCCGGCCCGATTTTGTTTTTCGCTGCGTTCCCCTCCCACGAACGATCTTTGCAACTATCGCCCAAACTCAGTGGTTTCACCTTGTGATCAATCGCAAGGATGGAGCTATGAGGCAATCGATCAGGTCGTTGGTGGGCGCGGGATGGATCGCTTTTCTTGGAATCGTGGCTGCGGAACCGGCCCCTGACGAAATCGCGTTCTTCGAGTCGAAGATTCGTCCTTTGCTCAGCGAGCATTGCTACAAATGCCACTCCGCTCAGGCGGAGAAGGTGAAGGGCGGACTCTTGCTCGACACTCGCGAGGGTTGGATGGCCGGCGGTGATTCCGGCGACGTGATCGAGCTCGGGCAACCGGACCATAGCCTTCTTTTGAAAACGGTCCGTTACGAGGACCCCGATCTCCAGATGCCGCCGAAGTACAAATTGGCGGACGAGGAGGTCGAGCTTCTCGAAGAATGGATCACGATGGGCGCTCCGGATCCGCGTTCGGGAGTTGTTGCTGCCAAGTCGTCTGGAGTCGATCTGGAAAAAGGTCGGCAGCATTGGGCATTCAAGCCGGTTGCAAATCCCGCTGTGCCCGAGGTGAATGATGCATCATGGCCCCGGAACGATATCGATCGGTTCGTCCTCGCCCGGATCGAGACGGCGGGCTTGGATCCGGTGGCGGACGCGGATCGATTTAGTCTCTTGCGCCGGGTCACGCTCGATCTGACTGGCCTGCCCCCCACGGAAAAAGAGATCGGCGCGTTCGTAAACGATCCGGCGAAGGACGATGAAGCGCTCGCCAAAGTGGTCGACCGGCTCCTCGCGGCACCGGCCTTCGGAGAACGCTGGGGCCGACATTGGCTCGACATCGCTCGGTATGCCGATTCCGTCGGCAAGACGCGCAACATCCCTTTTCCCTATGCCTGGCGCTACCGGAATCACGTGATTGATTCATTCAACGCCGGTCAGCCCTACGACCGCTTTCTAGCCGAACAAATCGCCGGTGATTTGCTCCCGGTGGAAGCCTCCGCCAGCAAGGAAGATCAGCTGGTGGCGACCGGCTTGCTGGCGTTGGGCTCGATGGATCTCAATGAGCGGGACAACGATCAGTTCCTTCTCGACCGGGTCGATGATCAGATCGACACGCTGGGCCGGGCGACCATGGCGTTGACCTTGAGTTGTGCGCGTTGTCACGATCACAAGTTCGATCCGATCGCGCAGAAGGATTATTACGCGCTTGCCGGGATCTTCGCGAGCTCCCAGGCCTTGAGTGGGCAGAAGCACCGGCAGGGCGGGAACAAGGATTACACGGATCTGAAGCTCTTGGCCAGGCTCGACGGTTCCCCGCTTCCCGTCGCTTCGGGCCAGAAGAGCGCTGCGAAAATCGAGGATCGACTGCGTGAGCTTCGGGTGGCGGCCAGCAAAAAAGGAACAGGGGAGCAGGAGCGCCGTGCGCTCAAAGCGGAGGCGACCAAGCTTCGCGCTCAGTTGGCGAGCTTGTCGTCCGCTACCGGAGCGAAAGGTTCGAAAAAAAGCGGCGAAGCGCAGATCGATCTAAGCGCCCCGCTGGCCATGGCCGCTTCCGAGGGCGAGATCGGCGACTTGGCTCTGCGAGTGCGGGGCGAGCCAGATATGAAGGGCGAGCTGGTCAATCGCGGCTTTCCCGCCATCCTCAGTGGTCCGGGGGCCCCGGCGATCCCGGCTGAATCCAGCGGACGGTTGGAGTTGGCTCGTTGGCTGACTTCACCCGATCATCCGCTCACCGCTCGGGTCATGGTCAACCGGATCTGGAGCCATCTCTTTGGGAGCGGGCTTGTGGAGACGGTCGATAACTTCGGCCTATCCGGCTCCGCTCCGACTCACCCCGAGTTGCTCGATCACTTGGCCACTCAGTTTGTCGCGGGCGGCTGGTCGGTGAAGTCCGTGATCCGCGAGCTGGTGTTGAGTCGGACTTACCGGCTATCGACCGCGTATCCGGCGGCTAACGTCGCGGCGGACGAGGGCAATGAGCTATATTGGCGAGCGAATCTCCGGCGCCTTGAAGCGGAGGGGATCCGGGATTCGCTGCTCGCGTCCAGTGGGTTGCTGGACCCGGCGCGCCCGGCAGGCGCACCGTTTGACCGGTCGGTCGGCGGCGATCTTGGGAAACCAGCAAAGAAGGGTGGGGGCGCGGGCGGAGATGTGATTCTCCGGCCCTTTCGCAGCGTCTATCTGCCGGTGTTCCGGTCTCGTTTGCCCGGGATGTTCACCGTTTTCGATTTCGCCGAACCGGATCAGGTCAACGGCCAACGCAACGTGACCACCGTGCCGACCCAAGCGCTCTTCTTTCTCAACAATCCCTTCGTCCTCAAGGCGGCGGACGAGTGCGCCGGGCAGTTGCTCGCTCTCGACGCCGATGGTGATTCGGACCGAGTGAGACAGGCTTACACCAGGATTCTCGGTCGTTCCCCGACTCCTTCCGAGATCGAACGCGCACTGGCGTTCGTCCACGAAGGCGAGGACGGCTGGCCGACGCTGGTCCAAGCCCTCTATTCGTCCGCTGAGTTTCGTTACATCCCGTAAAACGTCCGTCGAACCATGAACACGATCGTCCCTTTGACTCGCCGGGAAATCCTCCAACGCACCGGCGCCGGATTCGGTTGGCTGGCGTTGTCCGCCTTGCTGGCGGATCAAATGCAGGCGGCCCCCTTCAACTCACCGCTGGCGCCGCGTTCCCCGCATTTCACGCCCAAAGCGAAGCGGGTCATCTTCCTCTTCATGCAGGGAGCGCCCAGCCACGTCGATACCTTCGACTGGAAACCCGAACTCAAGGCCAAGAGCGGAAAAACCTTTGCGGTGCCGGGCGACGAGAAGGCCCGCCCCGGAACCTTGCTCGCTCCGCAGTTCGAGTTCACTCCGCGCGGTAAGAGCGGACTGCCGATCAGCAGCTTGTTCCCGGAAATCGCGAAACATGCCGATGAACTGTGCCTGCTCAACGGGATGCACACCAGCAACGCCGCGCACCCGCAGGCCAGCATCGCCCTGCACACCGGGAGCGTGAACTTCGTGCGGCCATCCTTGGGATCGTGGGTTGTCTACGGATTGGGGAGCGAGAGCCAGCAATTGCCGGGATTTGTTTCGATCAATCCGACGCAGAACGTGGGCGGTGCCCAGAACTATGGATCGTCCTTTCTGCCTGCTTCGTTTCAAGGGACGCGAGTTGATCTCGATCAGGGCGGGATCCCCGACATCCGCAACAAGCACCTCAGTCCCTCTCGGCAACGGGCTCAGATCGATTTGATTCAGGAGATGAATCGCGATCTCCTCGCCGGCAACCCGGGCCACCGCGAATTGGACGGCGTCATCCAATCGTTCGAGATGGCGTACCAGATGCAATCCTCCGTGCCCGAAGTCTTCGACCTTTCCGGCGAGAGCGAGGCCACCCGGGAACGCTACGGGATCGGCCAAAGCGAGACCAACAGTTTCGGGACGCAGTGTCTCGCCGCGCGCCGTCTTGCGGAATCGGGCGTCCGGTTCATTCAGATCAGCAAGGGCGGTTGGGATCAGCACCAGAACCTTAAGTCTGACTTGACCAAGAACTGCCGCGCGACCGACAAACCGATCGCCGCACTTCTCCAGGATCTCAAGGAACGCAGCATGCTGGACGATACCCTCGTCGTCTGGGGCGGAGAGTTTGGCCGCAGCCCTCAGGATCAGGGCAAGGACGGGGATGGGCGTCGCCACAACAATCGCGGCTACACCATGTGGATGGCCGGCGGCGGCGTGAAAGGCGGGCTGCGTTACGGGGCGACCGACGAGGTTGGCGACACCGCTGTGGAGGGCAAGATCGGTACCCACGATCTCCACGCGACGATTCTGCACCTGCTCGGGATCGATCACACCAAGCTGACCTACCGCTATTCGGGACGGGACTTCCGGCTCACCGATGTCTACGGCGAGGTCGTCCGCGAGATCATGGCGTGACGTGAACGGCCCGCAAACGTAGCTGTTCATCGGTAGGCCGGACATGCCTGTCTGGCCACAAACGTAGATTTTTGTTGGCCAGAATGTCCGGCCTACGGGAATTGGGAAAGATTACTTTGCGAGGCATTCCTTGAGGCGGATTTTTTGCCTCGTCGGGGCTTGGAGGACCAACCGCCTTCCCCGATTTTTGCAAACCGCTCTTCACGCGTGAAAGGGCGTCACACGGTTTTGCGGAGTGCTCCTCATGGATGAGTGTGACTTTGCAAAACTTTGGGAGCCGTATTCACGCGTGTCTGCGGGTTTGCAAAACCGTGGCGAGTGCTCCGTATCCGTAGTGGTGACCCGCCAACGTTTTGCGGAATGCCCCACACGCGTGAGTGCGGCTCCCACAGAAATGCAAAGCCCCGTGTATTGATTAGATGCAGTTCCCAAAACTGTGTTGAGCCGCATTCATCGATGAAGGTGGCTCGACAAAGGATTTTCCTGCGTAGCTTCTCGCCCATTACGCCGCCGCCGATGGCGGAGCCTCACCCCCGCCGCACCGCGATAAACCAGTTCGCCAGCAGGATGATGACCGCGCCCACGATCTGCCAGCCGCTGAAGTGTTCCTGGAAGAGAAGGATTCCGCCGATGGACGTCAAGGCAGGCCAGATCATCTGGATTGACGCCCCGGTGGAGACAGCCAGGCAGCGATAGCCCTCGTTCATCGCGAGTTGCCCATAGCTGGCGGCGACTGCGGCGAGGGTGAGGAGGGCGAGCGAACGAGGAGTCAAGCCGCTCAGTTCCGGCACGGCGAAGGGGAGAATCGGGAGGAGAATCCAGACGCACTGGGCCAGGTAAATCGTGCCGATGGAATGTTGCGCGCTGAGCTGGCGGATAAGGACAACGGTCACGGCGGCCGTGATCGCGCCAATCAGGGCCACGGTTTCGGGGACGCCCAGAACGGTGGTCCCTTTTACTCCCGAGAGGAGCACGACGCCTATGAAGGCGGCGGAGAAAACGACATGGCCAGAAATTGGAGCGGACCGTGTCCACCCGGACACGGTCCGCGAGCCACGCGCACAATTCAACACTCTTGAAGAACCCTAATCACACCTGGCCGGGTCGCGACGATCGATTGTCGCGCGACGGGGCCTCATGCTGTTCGGGAAAGTAACGGAAGCGGTCGCTGCGAGATTGCAGCAACGGCTGGATGGATTCGGTCAGCCGGTACATCCACGCGCTGTGACCACCAGCGAGGCTCACCTCGTGGGCGAGCGTGTGAAGGCGTTGCGCCTTGGTTTGGATGCCGTGCAAAGGGAGGTGGGCCATGGGGGCAGACGTTGAGCGGGTTTTTGGGGGATTTTTGGGAGGTTGTCGCGAATCAATCGCGGCCTCATTGATAGAGCGTAGACGCCTCCACTTTTTGTGTTTGCGAAAGAGGAAAAGATGGCAGGAAAATGAAAAACTTTCCCGGGGGCGCGCGACTTAGCGGCAAAGGCGATGGGTACAAAAGAAACGTGCCGTGCTCCACCCGGAACACGGCACGTTTGCCACGCGCACAATTTACAACACTCTGAAGACCCGACTTACACCGTCTGGTTTTCCGCAGTGGGGACCACGGAGACCTCGCAGGTTACTTGGCGGGAAATTGGTTTCATCGAAATCTGAAATTCGTTGAGGGCGGGATTTACTTGGCACCATCCAAAGCAGGCTCCCAATAGGCGCTGTTGCCGTGCTGGTAGTGACGGTAAGCCTTGCCGTCGATCACCCGAATCCCTTTGTAAGAAGCTCTCTCCATCACCTGGCGGTTGGAGGACTGGACCATGCGACCGTCGATCACTTGATAAACCGGACGAACTTCGCGTTCGGCGATTGGGCTAGTCTCTTGCACCGCCACCGTCGAGGGTTGGCCGTTCTTGGTAGATTCAAACGCCAAGCCCATCGCCAGGACGAGCGCGGCTGCCGCAGCGGTCCACCGCACGAAGGAGTGATGGATGATATTGGCTGGTGCGGTGCGCTCTTCTTCAGCGCGGTGCATCGCCATCTCCAAACGGTGCGCTAAAGTGGCGTCCAGTGCGGCGGGCCGCAAAGTGGACAAGCGCAGCGCGAACTCATCGAGGTCGCCGACATTGTTTGGAGTTGGTTCGGAATGATTCATCACTGGCTTCGAAACCAAAGCGTTGCCCGGCGGGGCATTTGTCTAAACCTTGCGCTTTTTTTCCGAACTTTTTTCCAGATCACCCGGTCTAGCCCGTTGCCGGTCGCGGAAACTCTCTTTGATCTCGATCGCAAACACCTCTAGTAGATATCCATGAAATCCCGCCTTGCCGCCTCGTTCGCGCTGCTCGCCCTCTCCACCAACCTGTTCGCCGATGATCTAAAAATCGGCGAGTTCACGTTCGACGCCAAGGAGCCGTGGATCGCGCAGCAGCCTACGTCGCAAATGCGCGCCGCCGAGTTGAAGTTCGATGCCGAGGGCGAGATTGACCCCGTCGCGATCTTTTTCACCTTCGGGCCCGGACAAGGGGGCGAGGCTCAGGCCAACATCGATCGTTGGAAGGGAATGTTCCAAGGTGGTCCCTCCGCTGAGGAGAAGCATGAGTTGGAGCGCGGGGCAATTCTCGTGGTCCTCACGGGAACCTTCTTGGATGGTCCTCCATTTGGCGGCCAAAAGACCCCTCGGCCTGACTATTGCATGCTGGCCGCCTTCCTCCCTAGTGAGCAGGGCGCGGTTTATGTCCGCTTGACTGGACCGATTGCTGCCGCAGATCAAGCACGTGCCGCGTTCGAAGCACTCATCAAGAGCGCTCTTGATTGAGGCCCGTCACTGAGCCCTCATCATCACTTCGTTGCGTCGCAAGGGAGGCAGCGTGAACGGCGGATCGTAGTAGGCAAATACGGACGTTCCGTTCAGTTTAACCCCGTTCGCGGCGGCCCAGTCTCGCAGGTTTTGTTCCGCTTTTGCTTCAGCTTTCGCGGAGCGGGAGCCGGAAAAGCGCAGCACGGCGAAGCGGCCGCCCGGGAAACTCGTCAGCGAAACCCCTTCGCCCTTCGGGGCCGGAGCCCCGGAAGCGGCGATCTCGGCAGGCAGCACGAAGCTCATTTGGTCGGCTTCCATGAAGACCGGCGTAGTCATGGAGATTTTCTCCGAGTCCTCGTTTTCTCCAGAGATGTATCCGAAGAGGCTTCCAAAGCTCCGGTTCTCTCCTTTCTTCTCAGCGTCCCCCATCGCAGTTGTCGCGAGGCTCAGGGCGGGATACTCCCGGATCTCCACATCGCCGGAATTCGAGATGACCTTGTAGGGAGCGGTTTCGTATTTGTCCCGGTGAGGGCTGCACCAGGCCCAGGCGGCCGTGGCGACGGTGAGCAAGGCGACAAGAGCAATGATGCGCAAGGTCATGGGATTCGGATTCGTGAGGGAACACATGGGATACGCATTGCGCGTCGTTCTTGGTTGCAGTTCGGTCCGGCTTTCGCCGATGCTCCCCGGCATGAAAGGCATCGCCGTTGCTTGTGGGGTTTGGGGCCTCGCCCTGCTTCACGGGATCGCAGCCGACGAAACCGTCCCGCCGGTGGATTTTGAGGGCCCCGAGCATGGTTATCTGGAAAACGCTCTCAAAGATCCCTTTAGTAAGCTGGTCTCCTCGATCGAGAAGGGACAGTTGGCGCTCGATACCTCCAGCGAAACCGCTTACCTGGAAAGCCTTTTCAAAGTCTTGAAGGTGCCGGTCTCCTCTCAGCTGCTCGTTTATTCGGCCACCAGCCTGCAGCTCTCCTACATCTCCGTGAGATATCCACGGGCAATCTACTTCAATGAAGACATCTACGTGGGCCATGTCCGCGGGGGGCGGCTTGAGGTGATTGCGATCGACCCGGAACTGGGAGCGATTTTCTCGATTTTCGATATCCCCCGAGGCCCAGGTCAACCCACCGTGGTGGAACGATCCGGGCGGTGCATGAACTGCCACGCGAATGCCGCCACCGGAGAAGTACCCGGTGTCGTCATGAAATCGGTCATGCCGGGACCGAATAACGGTGCACTTGATTCCTACCGTCGCGATCAACTGGGGCATCAGGTTCCACTGGAGGAACGATTTGGCGGTTGGCACGTCACGGGGGCGGATCGCTTCGAGAAGCATTACGGGAATCTCCTGGGCCGCTACGTGGACGGAAAAATCGTCACCGAGCCCGCCAGGGTGGGACAGTACGGGGACCTTTCGAATTACCTGCGCCCCACCAGCGATATCCTCCCTCTCCTCGTGTTCGAGCACCAAGCCGCGTTCAGCAACCGACTCACCGAACTCGTCTACCGGTGGCGGGAGGCGAGAGGATCGGCGTCGGACAAGAATCTTACGGCCCGGATTGATTCGTTTGTCCGCTATGCGCTTTTTGCGGACGAGGCGGCCTTGCCCCCGGGCGGGTTTGAAGGAGATGCAGATTTCCGCCGCGACTTCGCCGATGCAGGCCGGAAAGATCTCAAGGGCCGCTCGTTGCGGGACTTCGATCTCAAGACTCGGATGTTTCGCTACCGCTGCAGTTACATGATTGATAGCGCGCAGTTTCGGGGCATTCCGGCTCCACTGCGCGATCGGATTTTCGCGAGAATGCGCCAAGCGCTGGATCCGAGCGTCCCCGATCCGGCCTACGGCTATCTCGGAGTCGCGGAGAAGACGGCGATCGTTGAAATCCTGCGGGGCACGATGTTTTAAAGTAGCCGGGACTTCAGTCCCGGAACCCCAGACTAAAGTCCGGGCCACACACCTGACCAAATCCGTTTTTCCGCTTGCTGACGGAGCGGATCGCCCTACATTCGCCTCCCGCGTCGAATCCGGGCCGGATGGTGCCCCGCTTGGCTCAATCGGTTTCGGCGCGTTTGAATCTCATCCTCATAAGACATCGCGGGGCGACGTCGGCAGGCTGAATCAACCAAACAACCAAACTTCAACCGTATCCCATGGCAGCAATTGCCTCTACCAACCCCGAGCTTTCCAAGCTCATCTCCCAGAACTTCCGGACCTTCCGGGAGAACTCGATCGTCAACGGACGCATCCTTGAGATCAAACAACAAGTCGTCCTCGTCGATATCGGCTACAAATCTGAGGGCGCGATTCCGATTTCCGAGTTCGAAGACGAGGAATTCGAAGTGGGCGATGAGGTGGAAGTCCTCCTTGAGCGCCTCGAAAACGATGAGGGCATGGTGGTCCTCTCCAAGGAAAAGGCGGCCCATAAGCAAAACTGGGACAAGATCGTCAAGGTCTACGAAGAAGGCGGCTTGGTGAAGGGCAAGGTCAAGGGAGTCGTCAAGGGCGGCCTCATGGTCAACGTCGGCGTGGAAGCGTTCCTGCCAGGATCGCAGATCGACATCATCCCACCGAAGGATCTCAACGAATACGTCGGCAACGTTTACGAATTCAAGATCGTCAAGGTCAACGACGACCGGAAAAACATCGTTCTCTCCCGTCGCGAGGTCATCGAGGCGGAACGCGCGGAGCAACGCTCCCAGTTCCTCGATACCGTTCGCATCGGCGATCAAGTGGAAGGCGTCGTCAAGAACCTCACCGACTTCGGTGCGTTCATCGACTTGGCCGGGATGGACGGCTTGCTCCACATCACTGATATGAGCTGGGGCCGGATCAACCACCCCAGCGAAATGCTGGCGATTGGCCAAACCATCGCCGTCCAGATTCTCGACGTCGACAAGCAGAAAGAGCGTGTTTCGCTCGGCCTCAAGCAGATGCAGAGCAATCCTTGGGAAAACATCGAAGCCCGTTTCCCAGCCGGACATCGCGTCCGCGGCAAGATCACCAAGCTGGTGCCGTATGGCGCTTTCGTGGAAATCGAGCCCGGTGTCGAAGGTCTTATCCACGTTTCGGAACTCTCCTGGACCAAGCGGATCACCCGCCCGAGCGATGTGCTCGACCTGGATCAGGTGATCGACGCAGTCGTCCTCAGCGTGAACATCGAAGAGCAGAAGATCAGCCTCGGTGTCCGCCAGTTGGATGCGAATCCCTGGGACATCATCGACGAGCGGTATCCGCGCGGCAGCAAGATCAAGGGCAAGATCCGCAACCTCACCGCTTATGGTGCTTTCGTGGAGTTGGAAGATGGTATCGACGGGATGATCCACGTGTCCGACATGAGCTGGACGCGCAAGATCAATCACCCGAGCGAAGTTCTCAAAAAGGGCGACGAAGTCGAGGCTCAGGTCATCGAGATCGACAAGACCAATCAGCGGATCTCGCTTGGTCTCAAGCAGCTTGAGAGCGATCCTTGGGACAACATCGACACCCGCTTCAAGGTCGGCGATCTCGTCAAGGGCACCGTCGCGAAGATCGCCAGCTTCGGCGCATTCGTGGAACTTCAAGACGACATCGATGGCTTGGTCCACATCAGCCAGCTCAGCGAAGATCACGTCGCCAAGGTCAAGGACATCATCAAGGTCGGCGACGAAGTCACCGCCCGGGTCATCAAGGTGGACAAGGTGGAGCGCCGCATCGGCCTTTCCATCAAGGCGGTCGAATACAGCGACGACCAGCTCATGAAGGAAAGCCAAGCGTTCGATCAGTTGCGTCCGAGCACGGACATGGTCGGCTTGGAACACGCGTTCAGCCTGGCCAGCGAAGACTGGTCGCCCAGCTCCGGTGCGATGAGCGCTCTCGACAAACTCAAGTTCGACGAAGAGCCGAAGGACGAGTGAGCCTCGCCCGGTGACGGGATCACCACAAGGTTTGCCGGTTTCCAGCGAAATTTCATCATCGCTGGGAACCGGCTTTTTCGTTTCAACGTAATCGACATTGAAATCGATGAGGTTTTCGCCACAATGTGGCAGTCGATCTCCTCGATCGTTTTTAATTCCAACTAATACTCCGCATGTCCCAAGACGTCCGCATTACCGCTTATCTGAAGACCTTTTGCGGATGGAGCGAAGGTGTTCGCGCCATCCTCCGCAAATACGAGCTGCCTTTCGAGGAGAAGGATATCATCAAGAATCCTGCCTTTCGGTGGGAGATGGAGCAACGCAGCGGCCAACCGCTTTCTCCCTGCGTGGAGATTAACGGCCAAATGCTCGCGGACGTGAGTGGAGAGGAAGTTGAGGCTTGGATGCTGAACAACGGCATCGTCAACCCCAACGAAAAGACTCCCGATGCACCCATCGATTCCGCATGTTCTGATGAGCAACATGCGGCGATGAACGCTGCCGCTCAAGCCGGGCGCATCCGGATTCTTGACTGAATCGATTCCGCAGCTTCGGCCCGTTCCGGCCTGTCCGGAGCGGTCTATTTCTTGGGGATTTTGGAAATCCATTCGATTTCCGGTGGCAATTGCCTGGCTTTTGGATCAGAATCCTAACAGAATGACGAATAAGAAGCCTGCGCTTGGACGAGGCCTTGGTGCTTTGATCAAGGCTCCCCCGGCTTTTTCCGGGGCGGGGGCTCCCGTATCAGGGCCCATCACCTCGGGACCGGGATCTTCTGTGCCGCTCCCTCCGCCACTCCCTGGAGTTGCGCCGGTGGATCAGGACGGCAAAGATCGTGTGCGGAGAGTTCCCTTGTCCGAGGTAATTCCCAGCCCTTTCCAGCCTCGCAAACGCTTCGCCGATGACGCCATCAACGAACTGATGGCCTCGATCCGGGAACACGGGGTGATCCAACCTCTGATCGTGAGGCAGGCCGGGGACAAGTTTGAGTTGATCGCCGGAGAACGTCGCTACCGCGCCTCCGTCCTCCTCAAGTTGCCGGACGTTCCGGTGGTCACGCGGGAAGCGACCGATCGGGAGGTCTTGGAGATGTCGTTGATTGAGAACCTCCAGCGCGAGGATCTTAACCCGATGGAAGAGGCAGAGGCTTATGTTCGCCTCGCCAAGGAGTTTCACCTCCGGCAGGAAGACATCGCTCAGAAGGTCGGGAAAAGTCGGGCCACGGTGGCCAACGCAATGCGCCTGTTGGAATTGGATGAGTCCGTCCAGCACCTCCTGGCCCAAGGGAGCATCTCCACGGGGCATGCTAAGGCGATCCTCGGACTCAAGACCGAGGATGATCAAAAGATGATCGCTGACATGGTGCTCCGCCAGGCCCTCAATGTCCGCGATACCGAGCGCTTGGTTTCTCAACAACTGCAGAAGAACTCGACAGACCCTCTCGTGCAGAGCCCCAAGGCTCCAGCTCCACGCTCGGCGCTCCCATCGTATCTCCTCACCATTCAAAGCGAGTTGTGCAGCCATTTTTCCGCGAAGGTGACCATTCGGCAGAACGGTGAGACCGGACGGATTGAGATCGAGTATGCTGGGGATGAGGAACTCGACCGGATTCTCTACGTCATCGGCGGAAAGTTCGGCAAGGAGTTGGATAGCGACCAACTAAACGCGTGAGAGCGGGTGTTCTCCTGCCCGTTGTCGCGCTGCTTCTGGCTGGGTGTGACGCGGACAATGCGATCAATTACCGGTTCGATCCCGCCCATCCCGTCTGGCCGGGCTTTTCTGGCGAGACGGCCCGGAAACACTGCGCCGCGCTGGTCGAATTCGGTCCCCGGCCTTCGGGTTCCCCGGCTTTGGAACGCTCCCGTGGCTACTTGGAGTCCCAGCTCAAGATAAGCGGCTGGACGGTGGAGCGGCAGACCTTTACCGCTGAGACTCCTTTGCGGCCCGTTGAGTTCGTCAACCTGCGCGCCCGATTTGGGCCGGGAGTCTCCTTTGCGAAACCGGTCCCGGTGATCATCGGCTCTCATTACGACACAAAGTACTTCACAGATATCCGGTTTGTCGGGGCCAACGATGGAGGATCAAGCACCGGCGCACTATTGGAAATGGCGCGAGTGATCGCCACGAATCCCCCCCTTGCCGCATCGGTGGAACTGGTCTTTTTCGATGGAGAGGAAGCGATCAAAGATTACACCGCCACCGACGGGATCTACGGAAGTCGGCACTATGCAAGGGAGATCACCCGTCGGCAACGCTTGTCAGACCGGCCGCGGGCTGTGCTGGTTCTCGACATGATCGGGGACCCGGACTTGTCGGTGCGACTGCCATCGGACACCCCTCGTCACTTGGCGGATGGGCTCTTCGAAGCGGCGCGCGACGCGGGCACGACCGCCTATTTCGGTCGACGATCGACTCCGGTTCTGGACGATCACGAACCGTTCGGGATCGAAGGCGTCCCGGCCATCGATTTGATCGATCTCGATTTCGGGCCCTGGCATACCTCTGGCGATACGATGGAACAGGTCAGTGCTCAGAGTTTGGAGACGGTGGGCCGGACGGCTTTGCTCTTCCTGGAGCGCCACCTCCTGGCTCCTTGATCGAGGGCCCGGCAAGTGGTGTAGTAAGGAGTGTCCAGCATCCCACCCCCCGGGAGTTCTCCCGCTTCCCCGGTTCCGTTCTTCACTCCGGGGACGATAGCCGCTCTGGTTGCCATTGTGTTTTGTCTGGTGGCGGTGGCATGGCGACCTCTTTCTGGGCCCGAGGCGGTTTCCGAAACGGAGTCGACTGCTCTCTTGGAGTTGCAGTCGAAGCTTCTGACGGGAGTGGCGAAGGTGGATCACCCCCGGGCGATCGAGGAAGCCCGCAAGTTGAAAGGCTTGGCCGCTTCTCCGGCCGGTGCCAAGGCCTTGGCCTCATTGTATCTCTATTTGCAGGACGATGCGCTGCGAGGGGAAGCACGCCAACTTTTGGAAGAGGCCCCGGATGATTCTGCGGCTCACGCCCTATTGCTCAAAGCCACTCAAGGCTCCCCGGGCATGAGCGCCCAGGATTCGACGCTTTTGGCTGGGGAGCTGGGGTGGTTCGGAGATCTGGCGACGGCTGGCGGGGACGAGGCCGCTCGCGCGAGGGTTGAGGAGACCGGGACGCGTCTGTTGCTGGTGGTCGGCTTGGCCGGGGTCGCCACTTTTGCGGCATTCGGGATTGGGTTGGTCTTGCTGACCGTGGCCATCTTGGCACGCGACCGCATCAAATTTCGGTTGGAACCAGCCTTGCAGGGGCGTGGGATCTATCTCCAAGCGTTCGCCATTTATTTGATCACGATGATCGTGGGAGGTGAGTTGGCGGGCTTGGCCGGAGGGTCAGTGGCGAGCAGTTCCGTGGTCATCCTGATTTCGCTCCTGGCGGGCTTGGCTTATCCGGTGCTGCGCGGGGTTCGCTGGAGCGATTTGCGCCGGGAGCTTGGTTTGCATTGGGGGGAGGGCTTTTGGCGGGAGGCTGGGGCCGGCGTGATCGCCTACGTAGCCTCCATGCCAATCATGGCGATCGGGATCGGGTTCACCGTTGTGCTGCAGGCCTTGGCCGGGGGCGGAGAAGGCGCGCCGCAGGCGATCAGCCATCCCATCCTCGGGATCATGAAAGGAGCGAGCTGGCCGATGGTCGCCCTCCTTGGGATCTTGGCGGCGGTTCAAGGGCCGGTGGTCGAGGAAATCATGTTTCGAGGCGCGCTCTACGGGAGTCTGCGCTCGCGCTTTGGCCGGATCGTTTCCCTTGTCTTGATGGCGGTTTGCTTTGCGGCGGTTCATCCTCAGGGATTGCTGGCGATCCCGGCGCTCATGGGCCTGGCCCTCGCGTTCGGTTTCATGCGGGAATGGCGAAGCTCGCTGGTGGCCGGCATCGTGACCCACGGCTTGCACAATGGCATGTTGCTCGCCTTCCTGGCCGTGGCCGTCGGCGGCTGAGGATCAGCCTTCCCTTCAGAAATCAAAAATCATCCCGCAGCAATCCTCAATCCCGCCGCATCGTATTGAGGATTGAGGATCTCGGGATTTCAGATTGATGATGGCTGCCTTGTCCCGGCCCGTTGGGCCTTCACGATTCATGATCCAGCCTTCGATCATGGGAAAGCTCAATGAAATCGGACGCATGGCCGGCTTGTGGCACCGGGCCTCCTAGTAATTCGACCGCGCCCTCTCCTTCGCGCCGAGGCGCGGGACGATTTTGGGGGAAATCGTCTGCCGCACCTCGGCGCTTCTCACGGGAAAGTGGGGGGACGGAAAAATTGCCTGGAACGCGGTGCTGTGCGTCAGCAAGAACGCATTCCATCCTTGCGCGATCGACTCCAGCCGTTGCTCGATGACCCGAACGGCTGAGGGCAAACCTCGCCACAACCAGTTGACCTCGCCCCGGGGCGAAGCATGGTGCCCCTCCCATGTCCGTCCTCCGGCCCCGTCTCGTCCTTGGAACTCGCGGCAGCGATCTCGCTTTGGCGCAAGAGCGTATGGTGCGCGCCGAGCTGGAAGCAACGGGTGCAGTGGGAGAAATCGCCACGGAGATCATCGCCACGACGGGAGATAAGCGGCTCGATCTTCGGTTGGGCGTTCCCGGGGCCGACAAAGCGGTTTTCATCAAGGAATTGGAAGAGGCGCTCGTTGACCGGACGATCGATGCCGCAGTCCATAGTCTGAAGGACGTGCCGGGCGATTTGGATTCGGCCTTTGTCCTCGTGGCCACCTTGCCCCGTGCCCCGATCGAGGATGTGCTCGTGACTCGCAACCCCGCTCACGCCGCGAATGGCTTGGAAAGTTTGCCGGCGGGCTCCGTGGTGGCCACCAGCAGTGTGCGCCGGGCTCAACTCCTGCGCCTGCTTCACCCCGGACTTCGGGTGGTGGAGATCCGCGGGAATGTCCCCACGCGACTAGCGAAAGTGGCGGCCGGCACCGAGTTCGACGCCACGATCCTGGCTCGCGCCGGCCTGCAGCGGCTTGGGTTCGATCTCAGTGGAGCCGTCATGACGGTGCCGGGTGATCATGCGGTGGGCTTGGCCATCCTGGATCCAACGGTTTTTCTCCCGGCCGCCGGTCAGGGAGCGATCGTTGTCGAGGTCCGCTCCGGCGAACCGGAGATCGCGGAACTGTTTTCCAGAATCAATCATCTGCCCACCTGGAACCGGATCCGGGCGGAACGGGCTTGGCTGGGGGTTTTGGGTGCGGGTTGCCAAACTCCGGTCGGCGTATTCTCCGAAAGCCTCGACGAAGACCGCCGTTTGCGCGTAACCACGATTGTCTTTGATGAGGGGACCGGCGCGGCACGGACTGCGACGACGGAAGGCGATGCCAATCGACCGGACGAGATCGCCCGGGAATTGAAACGACAAATCGATCGATGAGCGAAAGCAAGGAAAGCGGACCGGGAATGGTCTATTTGGTAGGGGCGGGTCCCGGGGATCTGGGATTGATCACCGTCAAGGGCAGGGAGTGTCTCGAAAAGGCCGACGTCGTCATCTACGACTACCTCTCCAATTCACGCATGCTGGAATGGACCCGGCCCGAGGCGGAACTGATTTACGTGGGCAAGAAGTCGAAAGCCCACACCTTGCCTCAGGGCGGGATCAACGAACTGCTTGTCGAACGCGCCCGAGCCGGTAAGACGGTTTGCCGACTCAAGGGGGGCGACCCCATGATCTTCGGGCGTGGCGGGGAGGAAGGCGCGGAACTTTACGCGGCGGGAATCCCCTTTGAGATTGTCCCCGGCATTTCCTCGGCGATTGCCGGCCCGATGTATGCTGGCATTCCCGTCACTCATCGGGATCACTGTAGCCAGCTCACCATTTTCACCGGTCACGAGGATCCCACCAAGATGGAGTCATCCATCAATTTTCGGAATCTGGCCCAAGCCGATGGCACGAAAGTCATGCTCATGGGGGTGGAGCGGATGCGCGGAATCACCGATTCCCTCCTCAAGGAAGGAATGAAGCCGGAGACGCCCGTGGCTTTGGTTCGTTGGGCCACGACCGGCCGTCAGGAGACCTTGACCGGGACCTTGGCGGATATCGCGGAGAAGGTCGAGATCACCGGCTTTCAGGCTCCGGCCGTTGCGGTCTTCGGCGACGTCGTGGGACGCCGGGAACAGTTGAATTGGTTTGAGAGTAAACCACTTTTCGGCAAGCGAATCGTCGTGACCCGGACCCGCAAACAAGCCGGCGCGCTCAGCAAGCAGTTGGCCGATCTCGGGGCCGAGGTGTATGAACTGCCCACGATCCGGATCGACCCGCCCAAGGACATGATGGGCTTCGGAGAACTGGTGATGGACGCCCATGCCTACGATTGGCTCATCTTCACCAGCCCGAACGGAGCGGAAGCCTTCTTTGAGCTGTTCTACAAGATTTACGAGGATGCCCGCTCCATCGGCGGAGTCAAGATCGCCGCCATTGGCCCCGGCACGGCTTCCACAATCAAAGAGTATCGCATTGGGGTCGACTTGGTCCCCAAGAAGTCCGTTGCCGAGGGACTCGTCGAGGCCTTGGTCGAGGAAATTGGGGACCTTTCCAGCCTGCGGATGCTCTGGGTCCGGGCCGAAGAAACCCGTGACGTTCTCCAAGTAGCTCTGACCAAGTTGGGAGTCATCCTCGACGACGCGATCGCCTACCGCACCGTTCCCGAAACCACCGATCGCACCGGAGCGGTCGAACGCTTTCGCACCGAGGGGGCCGACGTGATCACCTTCACGAGTTCGTCCACGGTGGAGCACTTCCTCGATCTCCGCATCCCCTTGCCGGAGGGGCTCAAGATCGCATCGATCGGTCCGATCACGTCGCAGACCATTGAAGACCACGGGCTCCAAGTCGATATCGAAGCGAGCGAGTTCGACATCCCCGGTTTGGTGAAAGCTGTCGTTGAGCTGTGTGGGAGGTGAGTTTTTGGTTCTTGGTTCTTGGTTCTTGGTTAAAAATTACTAAGAACTAAGAACTAAGAACAATTAAGGAACTAGCCGGAACACCCGCACTTCCTCCGGCGGGTTAGCGGTGCTTTTACTGGTTCCAGGACCGGGTTTGGCCGCGATGCGCAGATGCGGAACACCGGGATCGCCCGGGCGGTAGGTCTGTTGAAATGTCTTTTCCCGGCCGCGTCCCAGGCGGAGGAAGCGGGATGAACCGACCCGAACGCCCCCGTCCTCGGGATCGCCGGAGTAGAATTCTACGATGAAATCGCTGCCCGCCGGGGCACCTTCCTCGCTGATATTCGTGATCACGGCCCGAACATTGTCGCCGTCGCGGCTGAGTGTCGCCATCGCGCGAGGCGGGCTTTGTTGAACCAGCCGGAATTGCACCAAGGAAGATTTCCCCTGCCATGCGGGGTTCGAGGCGAAGGCCGGGGGACTTGCCGACATGAGAAAACGACGGTCGATGGAATGGGTGTAGAACTCGATTCGTGGATACTGCTTCACCAAGAGCGCGGAGAGTTCGTCGATGGTGGAGAGGGTATCGGGCGTCGTCGTCTCGGGGATCGCTAGAGCCTTGCGGCGGTAGTGAAGCTGGAAGTGTTCGTAGATGGTCTTCAGGCTTGATGGGCCCTCTGGGCAACCAACGAAATCGACGTGAGCATCTCCCGGATAAAACGGGTCGGACTCGCTGGAAAGGGCGGCGGGGGTCCAGAACCAAAAGACATTTTCCGCACCTTCGGTCGCGAACCAGCCACGAGCTTTGCGCCAGAAATCGGTGAAGCGGCGGGCCGAACCTGACGGATGCTGCCGTTCCATCCCGGGCCAGGGGCGGAGCAAGACGGGGTAACCCCAGCTGGCGAGTTCCTGGCCCCAGGCCCGCAGATACGTTTCCAGAACATCCTCCGGGACATCGAGTGGAGCCGGGCCTTGGACCGTGAGAATGGGAATGATTCCGGAGCGAGCCCATGGTTCCAGGTGCGGGCGAATCTCCGCAAACCGTTGCTGCGGCGCGGTGACCGGGTCCCAGCTCAGATTCCAAGCCAGGTAAGCTGGAGTGTGCCCCGTTTGTTTGCGAAACCTCTCCAATGGCTCATAGCCAGCGAGCTGATCCGTTGGTGGATCGAACGCCAGGCCAAACGGCAAGGTCACCCGGCGGGTCACGGGCACCAAGGGGTAGCCGGGCCGGAATGGTTTGATCTCCGTTTCCGGGGCTTCGAACAGTTCGACTTGGTCGATTGCCACTGTGGAGTCTTCCCGGGAAATCAACGATCCCTGGAGCCGGATGACCAAGTCGGTTTCGGCCGATGAAGCTTGGAAGATCGCCTCTCTCTGGTTCCAGCCCGATCCGTCGGCTCCCGCCAGCGGATGGAGGAAAACCGTGTCTCCTCCGATCGTCGCGGTGACGAAATCGTCCGGCCAATCCTCCTGCCGATTGCAGGAATCCAGGAACTCAAGGCGGATGCGGTAGTTGCGGCCCGGCAGAACGCGAACCCGCTGCGAAATCGAGCTGAATGCTCCCGCCTTGGCGTCAAGCACCTGCAACAGGTAGACGCGAGTCCCTGGGCGGCTCGGCTCGGAAAACACTCCATGTGAGCCGTCATCATGGCCTGTGTAGGTCCAGCCGGATTCCCTGACGGACTCGAAGTCCCCGTTGGCCAACAGGTTTTCCGCTCCCGCGTCACGGGAAAAGACGAGTCCTAGGACGAAGGGGAGTAGCGATACTGGATGGATTCCGTTCCTGACCATGGGGGGCGACCTGTTGAGGAATCAATTAATCGGTTGACCGGTTTTCTGTTCGCGGCAAGGATGGGCCCCTCATTTTCCCAACGGTCGGAATAGTTTACCCAGGAAGGTATGGCAGCGAAAATCTACACGGACAAGGACGCAGATCTCGAAGTGCTCAACGGCAAAACCTGCGCCGTCATCGGCTTTGGCTCTCAAGGCCACGCCCATGCACTCAATCTCAAGGACAGTGGAGTCAAGGTCATCATCGGCCTTTACCCCAAGAGCAAGTCGGTGGAGGTCGCCAAGGAGCGCGGCTTCCAAGTCTTCGACGCCGCGGAAGCGGTCCAGAAGGCGGACGTCATCTTCATGGCCGTCCCCGATACCAAGATCCCTGCCATTTATGAGGCCGATGTCGCGCCGCATCTGAAGCCGGGCAAGACCCTCCTCTTCAGCCACGGCCTCGCCGTCCATTTTGGCTTCGTCAAGCCGCCGGAAGACATCAACGTGATCATGGTCGCCCCCAAAGGCCCCGGTCACACCGTCCGCAGCCAATACCTCGAAGGCAAAGGCGTGCCGACCCTGATCGCGATTCATCAAAATCCCGGCAAGGACGCGAAGAAGATCGCTCTCGCCTGGGCCAAGGGAATCGGCGGCACCCGTGCCGGTGTCTTCGAAACCGATTTCAAGGAAGAGACCGAGACCGATCTCTTCGGCGAACAAACCGTTCTTTGCGGCGGCGTCACCGCCCTCATCACTGCGGGCTTTGAAGTCCTCGTGGAGGCTGGGTATCAGCCCGAGATGGCCTACTTCGAGTGCCTTCACGAAATGAAGCTGATCGTCGACCTCATCAATGAGTCCGGCATCGGCGGCATGCGGTTCTCGATCTCCGAGACAGCCGAATACGGCGACCTCACCGTCGGCCCGAAGATCATCGACGCCTCCGTGAAGAAGCGCATGGAAAAAGCCCTCAAGCGGATCCAGAGCGGTGCCTTCGCCAAAGAGTGGATGGAAGAATACCAGAGCGGCTGCAAAAACTTCAACGAACTCCGCAAGGCTGGCGAAGCCCACGAGATCGAAAAAGTCGGCAAGCGTCTCCGCGATCGCATGCCCTGGATCAAGAAGCGCAACCTAAAGGGCGCGCAGGCTTCTTATTCGTGAGCTGACTCATCACAGATCGGACGGATCAGGCAGATCCGTCCGATCTGGGGGATTCTGTCACAACTCCGGGGTTGACGAGGCCGCTCACTGCCCGTAGACCGTGCCTAACACGATCCTCGATGAGCGCCAAAGTCTTCGTCCCTTTCCTCCTCGCAGGGTGCGCCGCCCTGGTTTCCTGTGGCACCACCTTCCCGAACTTCTCGGGGTATGACGAGGATCTTCCTCCGATGAACGAGTTCCCGGTGAGGAAAGCACCGGCCATCATTCATCGCGCTTCGATCGGCCTGGACACGGATTCGCGCTACCAAGCCCGCGCCCAGGAGGCTCACCTGAATCCGGAGATCGTCTGGGGCGGTTATCACCTCTGCACCGGGGATGGGATCAAGTCCCAATTGAACGTCCTGCTCAAAAGCATCGGCTACGCGGAGGATGGGAAGTTCCGGACCGCCGTGGTCCTCGACTTGGAATCTTGTGGCCCGAAGCGGGGCGATATCACCATCCCGGACCTAGCCTCCCTGGCGCGGTTGCTTCATGAGCGCACCGGCGTCTATCCGATCATTTACGTGAATCCGTATCAGGCCAATCGCCGTCTGCGGACGGAAGAGCACTCCCGGAAAGACATCGAAACGTTGTCCCAATGTCCGTTGTGGACCTCGTCCTGGACCTACCACCCCCGCACCAAGAAAATCCCCGCCGTTCCCGCCTGGGATCCCTGGGACATCTGGCAATACGCCGGCGACGCCGGGGAAGAAGGTTATCACGCCCGCAACATTCTCTACCGCTTCCAATACCCGCGCGGCATCCGGGGCGTGGGGGCTAAGCTGGAGATGAACATCTTCGCCGGCAACGAGGACGAACTCCGCGAATTCCTCCTCCAGTCGAGCGTGCCGACGCAGTTTTGATCAGCGTCACGGCGGTGTTTCATCCCCAACGGCGGTAACCGTAAAGTCCGCACCACTGTCGTACCGAATTTCAAAATAACTTCCGTCGGAAGAGTAAACGCCTCCGTCTGAAGAGAAGACGGCACCGGTGCCAAAACTCCAGCCCTCAGGTAGCGCATAATCTCCCACGTTGGCGAGTTCCGGGAAAAGCGACAGGAGAAAGGCGGGCCCCTGGTAGCCGGAATTGGTTCCGGAATCAGCTCCCGAATCGGCCGCACCTTTGGAGACGCCCGGCTGGGAGACCTCTGTGGCGGACCCGCTGTCCAAATCACCCGTCGCTAGAACGGAGGTGATGCCCTCCACCCCGAATCCGGCGGCGCTTGAAGGCGCGACGGTTTGAATGGATGCCCCGGAATAGTGCGCGCTCTGGCTCGCCGACACCCGTTCCACGCTGCCATCCGGACGCGTCAACGTCCCAGTGTAGGTAGCCGTCGTCTCGATCCCTTGGATCGAGGTCCCGATTTGCATCGGAAGCGGGTTCCGGCGCGTGGGTTCGAGGAAGCGCTCGGCCAGGCGAGAGCGGTGCGGCCGGAAGGATTCCTTGATCGCGCCCCAAAAGCCGCCCCTTGTCCCGCAAGCTCCCGTGCCCGGAGCGTTGATTTCGAACGGAATCTGGACCCCTGCGCCATAAACCCAGTTCGCGCCGAAGAGCGCCTCATTCTCATTCCAGATCGCGCTCAACGACACCGCAGGCACCGGACGGAAATCAATTCCCGTCCGCCAGGTTTCGGATTTCAGGAAATCGACCGTTGGGCTCTGGAACGCGGCATACCCGGCGAGGATGCGCAGGTCCACCCAACGATCGATCCCCGGCACGAGAAAGGCGGCATCCGCTTCCCATCCCCCGAGGCTTTCGGTGAAGAGGGAAAGGGTGCTGTCGAAGGTCAAGGTTTGGTTGGATTCAACCCCGTTCGTTTCCGACGTGTGGGTAAAAGTCGAGACGGAGCGTTGCTGGGTGGTCTTGCCATCGCCGATCGGGAAATGATAGCGTCCCCGAAGATCGACCCAACGGGTGCCCGCCTCCGCGCCCAAGCTGAGCTGCCAGAGATTCAATTCCGATTGGGTGTTGGCACGATCGAAGAAAACATTGGCCCCGACGTAGAAGCCTTCGTCAAAAAATTTGGGAGTCTCCGTGAGTTCGTAGAGCGATTGGGCTCCGTGGAGTTGGCGGAATCCGAAGCCGATCCCCGTCTGGTGCGGTCCGCCTTCCACCCATTGCCCATAGGGCTCCGCAAAGAACAGGGTGGCGGAGGATCGATCCCCATCCGGCAGGGAAGGGGTCAACGGAATCAAGGCGGAGATGCCGCCCATGTCGAGCCCTTCGGCGCTATTCCAACGGGATTGCATCACCCCGGTTCGCTGAAGGGGAAGGGGATCGGCAATAGCGCTCGGGGTGTCTTCGGCATTGGCCATTCCCAGCACGCAGACCAATGGCAGAAGGAGAGTGCGACAGGATTTCACGGGCCTAGCTGGGTAGACTTTTGGTATCGCATCGGGGGTTGATGCGGGAAAGAATGATTTTAGAATTTCTGCCGGTCTACCGATTTTCCGCGCAAACCATCCGCGATTCCTATGCGGAGTCACCTTCATCGATGAATGCGGCTCAACACAGTTTTGGGAACTGCATCTCAGCCATGCAGGGGGCGTTGCATTTTTGGGGGAGCCGCACTCACGTGTGGAGGGCATTCCGCAAACCTTTGGCGGGGCATCCGTACGGATGCGGAGCACTCGCCACGGTTTTGTAGACCCGCGGACACGCGTGAATGCGGCTCCCAAAGTTTTGCAAAGTCGCGCTCATCGATGAGGAGCACTCCGCAAAACCGTGCGACGCCGTTTCACGCGTGAGGAGCGCTTTGCAAAATTCCGGGCTACGAGCGAGCCACGAGAGGAACCACCTCGTTCTCCAAGTCGACCAGAAACTCGCTCAATCCGGTTTCCTCGCCGTTCTCCCGCAAAATCGTCAAATCCGTTCCTTCCCAGCACATCCGCCGTCGATCCACATCATCGGAGGTCAATTTCGTCAAGACCCGCTTGGCGCTCTTCTTTGCTTGTTCAGGCTCAGCGGTAAGACGCTCTGCCTTTTTCACCGGATCGAATCCAAGGTCCGATCTTTCCTCGCGCAATCTCCCGATCTCCGCATCATTGCACGGAACGAAGCCGTTGAGCAGCCAAGCTTCCAGCATGCAGTGCTGCGCGGCAACAATCACCAACGTTTTGCCCCCGAAGGTCTTCTTCACCTTCTTCCAGCTCTCCCATCGGTCGAGCTTGCCGTCGGTATCCCGGGACACGATGACCGCAGCAAAATTCCGATCGTCATCAACCGCGAGGGCGACTGCTTTCCACGTGTCTGCAAAATCGTCACCAATGGGCGTTCCGAATTTTCTTAGTCGCTGAATTTCGCGCCCGTTCGGAAGTGCCCGGGCCTTCGCGCTGGCCTTGATACAGTGGCGCGGGGTAAATTCCGTGTCTGTCTCCAACCCGGCAAAGCGCAGTTCCACTTCGAGTTGGGCCGGATCATCCCGAATCCAATCTGGGGTGCTGAGGCTTGCCGCGACAACCCTCCTGGTCAGCCCCACGCAGACCTCCGCATCCTCCCTCGCTTCGGCGACGACCGCGATCAGCGCTGCCATATAGCGATTAGGCGGACTTCTTCTCAGGTTCAGGTTTCTGGGTCACCCAGCGTTCTCCCTCAGAACTCCAGAATTCTCCGGGCGTCAGAATCTCCTGCATCCGCTTCCACTTTGGGTGCTCAATCAGTCGTTTGGCCACGCAGAATCCCTCGTCATCGGACGACATCAGAATGATTTCTTCGGGTTTGCACTCGTTCAAGATATAAGGCGAGTGCGTCGTCGCGATCACCTGCAACTCCGGAAAGCTCTCCTGAATCTGGCGAAGCTGATGGACGAGCGTCTCTTGGGCGGAGGGGTGGAGACCGCTTTCCAAATCGTCGATCAGCAGCAGTTGCGGCCGACGGCTTTGGAAAATAGCCGTCAGAATCGTCAACACGATCAGGGTTCCCTCGCTGATCTCGGAGGCCGGCAAATCGTTTTGCGAAGCCATATCGAACCGCAAGGCATCCCCGTTCACCTCATCGGCCTCGTCGTAGACCACGTCCCGACCGTCGATCGACACCTTCTTCTTGCGGACCCGGACGACTTTTTCGCGAGTGGCGCGCACACGTCGGACCGCCGGAATGATTGCCTGGAAATGCTGGGTCAACCGGGCAAAGGAATCCGGATCCGCCGTCATGAGGTGAGCGATGACCGACGGCAAACCGGAGCCGTCCTCGCCGAGTTCTGGTGGGATGACTTCGGAATACGTGGCCCGAACAGAGTGGACTCGGGGTTTCAGGAGGAACCAGCCTGAGAAGATCTCTTTAGCTCGGCTGGCGACATCTGGACCGGATTCGGTCTCGAAACTGATCCATTGCAAGTCGCGCATATAGGGGTTGCTGGGCACGGTAGCCACCCAGGCGGAACCGGTCCATTGGCCGTGGATTCGGAAATTGTCGGTGATCTCGTTGTTCTTCGGATGGAAGCGGGACGCATTGGAAAACCAGTGCAGGGCGCGCAACGCGTTGGACTTGCCCACGCCATTGGGCCCGGCAATTACCGAAAATCGTTCGAACTCCAAACGGGTGGAACGGTGGTTGCGGAAATCACTGATTTCCAAACACGAGATCATGTCCCGCAGCTTACCTCGCGCAAGCTGCGATCTCCAGCGGGAGTTCAGCGAAGCTTGGGAGCGAGGACACTCCTGTCCGCAGCTTTCTTGCTCAAAGAATTGCATAGATGCGGACAAGAGTGTCCGCGCTCCTCCAAACTCTCCGCACTCCGAGGCCTCCCAGGTCCACCGCCTTGCAATCTCCCGGAATCGCGCTCATGATTTGTCGATGAGCCTGGCGGAAGTCAAAGACGAGGTCGCCTCAATGAGCGACGCCGAGCAACGCGAACTGGTCGCCTACATTGTCTCGCTCCGCGACGCCCGTGACTTAGCCCTCAAACGCCGCCTCGCGGAGCAAATTGACGACAGGAATCCGGAGCGCTGGCTGCCCCTGGAACAGGTCACCGAACGGTTACGCGCCCTGGACGCCGCGGAGGCCGGAGGATTGAGCGACTCCTGATGGATCCAACCCATCGCGCCCAACTTCTCGTCGAAACACCTTAAGGTTCTTCAAATCACCAAGACATAAGCAACCCTGGTTCGCACAATTCCAATCGGCCCAACGGGCCGTGACAAGATAGCCCAGGGCAAAGCGAGGAACGAGCGACGCCCTGGGTTCTCTCCCGGCGTAGTCGGAGCCCTGTAGGGGCGAGACAACGGTTGTCCCGCACCTACAGCGCGGATGCCGAAGGTGTCCCTTTCCCAGGCCTGCGGTCGCCACGGGCTCCCTTCGACCTGGGCTACCATGTCCCGGCCCGTTGGGCCTGAGGGAATCGCCGATCCCGGCGAACTCTCAACTCTCAATCCGCGCAGCGCCGACTCACAACTCCCCCGCAATCCGCGTCGCCTCTTCAATCAGCGCGGCTCGGGCCTCGTCCGTGAGGGACTCGGGGGATTGGCCGGAGAGTTGGACGAGGACGGAGGCGATGAAGCCGATCTTTTGCTCCGGCGGCATCGTGGCGAGGTCGAGGTTGTGGGTCGCGGCGAGTTCGCGGAGGACCGGGAGGAGTTGGGCCGGGTCGAGGCGCTCTGGAGAAGGCGATGGCATTCGCCACTTCGCCAACATCTCCAAGAGCAGCCCATCAAACCCGGACAACTTGTTCAATGCGCGCTTCTACCTCGGCTCGAACGAGATCGTGAATCGCAATCTCCGCATCCAAAGCCTCAAAACTTACCACCAGCGCGAAACGTGCATGCCCTCCGTGCTCCTCTCGATTCCAACCCTTGTGTGCCTGGATGGCGATGGCAAACTGATCAGGAAGCTGCGCGTTCGGGACCACCGCCCAATCCTTTTGTGCCGTCCCATTCTGTCTTGCAACTCCTTCGATGCCTCCCCAGTCTTTCCTTTCCCGCAACATCCAGGGAAGCTCCGTATAGACTCCGCCCGACTCCATGGTCCTGGCTGCCCGGTTCACAAACGAGTCTAACGGCTCTTCGAGACGACTGGCCATCCATCCGAGCCATGTTTCCAAATACCCATGACGCGTTGATCGGGTTTGCCGTGGCTCAGCAGTGTAACAGAGTGTTACGTCGATCCGGACGCGCGTCGGAGTCGGTGCGTCCCGTATCGCCAGCGGGATTGGGACCTGGTAGATCATCGCTTTGCCGTTCCGTATGACTTGAGCTTCCGCAGTGATCAGTGTGACTCGCGTGGGTGTATTCTCCGTCGCCCGTTGAAGGTTCGGTAACCCGTAACCGATCATTCGCAGCGCATCGAGCCGTTGACTTTCGGGAAGATCCTCGGCCCACTGCGGCCATCGGGCGGAGTTGATGATTAGTGCGCGGTAGAGTTGGGAGCACGCGTTGGGAAAAAGCCGCTGAAGCGCAGCACCAATGTGAGCGACCTTTGGCGCAGCAAACGACGTCCCCACATCACGCCCGATTGCTCCCGCACGGTGAAGGGTTGATTGAATCAAAATCGGTGCGGTCTCGTTGCAAGGCAAGACGTCCCCCGAATCTGAGCATTGGTAATCTCCTCCTACTTCCACGACGTCCGGCTTGACGCTTCCCCAGAGCCCAAGGCCGCTGCGGGAAAAAGCTGAAGGTCGATGCAGCTGATCCGAGAATGCGGAGACGTAAGTGCCCTTCCATTGCCCTGATGAGACGGAGCCTACCGTGATGGCATGAAGACTTTGAGCCGGAGCGGCTAATCGGCAGGATTTCTCCAACAGGTAATCGGGCCATTTTCGACCCGAATTGAGGTGCTGTCGCACTCCGAAACGGTTTGGCGACGGATTGCTCGGGGCGATGTTCCCCGCAGATTGAAAAATCAGCACGTCATCCTCGTGAGCATGGGTATCCAACAACGCGGCCCACGCGGTCATTCGCGTAGTCCGGCAAGCCTCCCGGGCGTTGATGCTGTGGACATACAAACGAGTAGGAATGTCCCGATCCGTGTGGAGACGAACGATCTCTTGGAGGCTCTTGAGCGGATTCTGGTCAGAGTCGAACTGATTGTCGCCGTTCAAAACGCGCGCATTCTGAATCCAGGCCACGGCTTCGACCTCAGCGTCGGCAATTGGAAGTTCCGGGTAAAGAACCGCTCCAGCCACTTTGGTGCCGTGTCCCGAGGGTGAAACTTCGTCTTGGGTATCATCCGCGCCCTTGCTGGGGAGAAAGCAACGAGAATCCGCCGTCAGGATCGCCGGAGCAAGGCAGCGATGTTCTTCCTGAATTCCTGAGTCGATCACGCAAACGCGCGGCGCATCCGGTTTCGGGGACTTGAGTTCCCAGCCCGACATCTCGTTCTGAGGTAACAAATCTCCGGCATGAGATTCGAGCCCCGGCGGCGTCTCCAGCCGGACCAGCCACGGAATCGACATTACCAGGTCCCGGAATCCTCGACCGGACATTCGGACCCGCATCAACACGCAGTCCGGAAAGGTGACAATCCCAGTCTCTTCCTCCGGACCGTCGTCGAGCTGCGCCAAGATCTCACCGCCATTGGCGCGAATGAAACATTCAAGATTGCTGACTCTTTGGTCTCGTTGCTCGTCCCAGGCGATGGCTGCCGCTAGGGTGGCCTGCTCGGTGAAATCGGCCAGCCGACTTGCCTTCGTCTCCGGATCTTCCCCCTTGGGCCCCCGCTTTGTCTTGCGCCGAACGTAGCCGGGGTGATGAGGGACTTCGATCAGGACATCAAGGACCAACTCTTCGTCGTTCTGGAATGGCCAACGCGATCGCAAGTTTTCGTCCAACACGGTATCGAGCCGGGCGTCGTCGTCCGGACCATACAGCTCAAGGATTTGAGCGGCGTTGGCCCCACCGGCGGTTCCTCCGGCAAAATGTCGAAGCGCGTCCATGAACTTCTCAAAATCCAGGTCCGGCGAACCGGCTAAAATGAGTCCATCATCACCTTCACTGACCAGCTCAAGGCCGAACTGCTTTTCGATGAAGGTGAGATCGAGCTGATTGGGCGGAAGCAACAAGCCAAGAACGATCCGGTCACCGATTTGGGGCAATCCTTGAGCCGCTCTTTCCTTCAAAGCTTTGCGCCAGCGCCGCCGGATGCCGGCCAACCCTCGACGAAGGGAAGAGGTGTGAGATGTCCGATTGTTCCGATTCTGCGTGACTCTGGGGTCCGGCTTTCCTCCTCCGTGCAGATTGGCACGATGCAACCCATGGTAAAGCAATGGCAGGTGCGGGAACTTCGGATCTGGCATCGGTTCGGGGCGTTCAGGGAGCCGCCGGATGCTGCAAATGTTCGCTCAAAGCGGCATCGAAGTCGGGGGTGGTCACTTGTTTTCGACCTTGGAGCACCGTCCGGCGGGCCGCGTTCTGGGCGATCCTCACCGATTCCGCACAGGAGAGCCCGTCCATCCGCCGGGCGAAGTCGCTCCAAGGAAGATTCTTCACTACGGGGATCGCGCTGAGGCTGGACCGGATCAGGCGTTCAATCTCGTGTTCTGACGGCTGCGGGATTTGCACCACCTCGTCGAAGCGCCGGAAAATGGCAGGATCCAGCGATTCATCAAGGTTCGTGGCGGCGATCACCAAGCCGTCGCCAGCGTAGCCTTCCAGGTGCTCCAGCAGTGCGTTGACCACACGGGGGATTTCTCCAACGTCGTTGCCCGCTTGGGAGCGGCTTTTGGCGATCGTGTCGCACTCATCCAGGAAGAGCGCACACGGATTTGCCGCCGCATCCTCGAAGATCTTGGCCAGATTGGCCGCCGTCTCTCCAAAGAATGAGGAGATCAGCGTATCGAAGCGCACCTTCTTCAGGTCGAGACCGATCGACCAGGCGAGACGTTCCGCCGCCAGACTCTTCCCGCATCCCGGAGGACCGTAAAGGAGCACCCGGGAGCGAGGTCGCAGCCCAAAATGGGCCAGCCGGTTCCGGGCCGCATGTTCGTGCTCAATCCTGCGCAGGCGAGCCTCCACGACTTCGGGCAAGACCATTTCATGCCGGAGGCGATCATGGGGCAGATGATGAACCAGCGGTGCGGCGTCCCGGCGGCTCGTGGGGAGCGTGGTCAGCGTGCCTGGAACGGTGGGTGCCTTCGGCGGGGCGGAGGCGGTGAGGATCTTGTCCAACTCCGCCGCGACCTGGCCGTGTCCCCTTTGGCGCTCGTCCTGAACGATCCGGCGACACAACGCCTCCACCTCCCGGGGATCGTTTCCCTGGATCGCGACGAACAGACGTTTGAGGAGTGCGCTTTTCAACGGGTGAACTCTATGCTGTTGAAGAGAGGGATTGGAAGGAAACTGCAACACACTTTCCTCACGCTTGATGTTCTTTAGGAAACATGAAACGTCAAGAGTGGAACTCTTCCATGTAAGCCCAGCCGGGGATCTCTGCTCACAACTCCTCCGCAATCCGCGTCGCCTCTTCAATCAGCGCGGTCTGGGCCTCATCCGAAAGGGACTCGGGATTGGCCGGAGATTTGAACGAGGACGGAGGCGATGAGGCCGATTTTTTGCTCCGGCGGTATCGTGGCGAGGTCGAGGTTGTGGGTCGCGGCGAGTTCGCGGAGGACCGGGAGGAGTTGGGGGGGGCGAGGCGCTCTGGAGAGGGCGGAGGCGCATTCGCTACTTCGCCACGCGCCAACCGCTCCAAGAGCAGTAGGATCTCTGAAGCGTCGTCGTAGTCGAGGTTCGGCACCTTCCAGAGGGATTCGTCACGGACGCCGTCGAGGAGGCGGAGGCGCCTACGATTTTGGTGTCCGGATCAATCTGAAGCCGATGCTGATGCCACGGGAATCGCTCCAATGCCAATCCCGTGAAGCCGAGCGGCATTCCCGACGTTCCATCGTCCAAGCCCCTCTGCGCAGCACGCGGGCCACGCCTTCTCCATTAATGAACCCCTTCGGAGCGGTGATTGATGTGGAGTCGAACTTATCCGCGAATGGATCAGCGCACCACTCGAAGACATTTCCATGGCAGTCATAGAGCCCCCAGGCATTGGGCTGTTTCTGCCGGACCGGATGGGTCCTGCCCTTCGAATTCTCTGCATACCAGCCGAGTTGCCGCAGAACCATCCCATCCACATTCCAAGGCCCTGTGGTTCCTGCCCGGCAGGCGTACTCCCACTGGGCTTCGGTCGGTAGCGAGTAATCCCAAAGCGGACTCCGCTGAGACGCCGTCTTGCAAAAGTAGACGGCTTCATCCCAGGTGACGTTTTCCACGGGAGCGCCCGAACCCGAATCCTGAAAATGGCTGGGGTTGTTTGCCATGAGTTTCTCCCATTGCGCTTGGGTCACCGGAGCATCGGCGATTTCGAAGCTAAGAGGCAGAGTCACTTCGCGGAGAGGCTCCCAATCAGATGGCGGGTCTTCGTCCGTCCGGCTGCCCATCCAAAAGGTGCCTAGAGGGATGGCGATAAATTTCATTTCCTGCCAAGTAGAGAATCAGACGTCGCCGCATCCGCTACCAAATTGTGACAAAATCGGCACATACGTCAGGACAATGCTTAGTTGCTCGTTTCGAGAACGATGTTAGGAATTTTCTATGGCCAACCTGCTATACGAAAGAGATTCCACCGCGCGTTGCCGGCGCTCCACCGTTCGTCATGTCCGTCTCCTGCGCCGCTTGCCGGGCACGGAGGTTTTAGTGAACGCCATCATCCCGCTGAACGATGCACTCAAGGAGAGAGCCGACGTCACCGAGGAAAAGTCCTTGGAACGGGATTGCGCTTACGACTTTGTCATCGCCGCGGATTTCGAGCAGGACAACACAGTGCGCACGGTCTTCAACGCCGTGGAGAATTACGATCGTGAGCATCCCACCGCGCCGGTTCTCCGGACGATCTTCCCGGACGCGACCTTTGGGGACATCGTCCGGGAATCTCTCTCCGTCCAACCGGATACCGTGGACACCCTGGCGGCCCGGATCACTGGGTTGGGTGCCAATCACGCTCTTCTCCCGCATGCCGAAGCGTTGGCCACGAAAGCCAAAGCCGTCCGGACTGCCCTGGCTGCCCATGCCGAAGCGGTCCGCGCCTTGAAGATCGCTGAAGCCGAGGAGGAAATCTCCCGGTCCGCCCTGCGCCGCCAATACGAGAGCAACTACTTCCGAGCCCGCGAGATGTTCGGCCGGCCCCTGGCGGAGAATCTCTTCCCGGTGCTTACCTCGAAGCGTGGGGAGATCGAGGAGCCCGCGGAAGCCAAGCCAGCGACGGCTCACGCCTGACGATCATCGGGGCAAATCACCCGGAAATCGTTTGTTGAGCCACCTTCATCGATGAATGCGGCTCAACACAGTTTTGGGAACTGCATCTCATCGATGTAGAGGGCTCTGCATTTTTGTGTGAGGCATCACCACGCGTGTGAGGCCTTCGGCAAAACGTTGGCGGATCACCGATACGCATGCGGCGCATTCTCCACGGTTTTGCAAACCCTCGGACACTCGTGATGGAGTCTCCCAACGTTTTGCAAGGTCACCGTTATCGATAAGGAGCACTCCGCAAAACCGTGTGACGCTTTTTCACGCGTGCGGAGCGGTTTGCAAAACCGAGGCTTCCTCAAGACTCCGGAACCAAGCTGTAGTTTCCCGATCCGTCGTTCTCCAGGGTGAAGCTGTCTCCCTGCGGGAGATTCTGAAGGAGCGTTCCCCAAACGGAAGCGGGCAGGCTGACCCCGTTTAGATTCCCAATGGTGAACTGCCTCCCGCCGACGGTGAAGGTCGAGGAGTTCATGGAGAAGGAGATCGTGCCATTTGCCGTGATCAATTGACCGGGATTCAGATTCAAGGTGCCCGTTCCCCCAGAGTTCACGGGGATCACCCCTCCCTGCGAGATGACTGGAGTGCCGATCACATTGATGCCTGAATTGCCGCCGCCATTGATGACCAAGGTTGATCCCGACGTCGTGGTTGTGGTCGTTGTCGTCGTCGTCGTTCCACCTACGGGCAACGAGCCGAGGTTGATCGTCCCCGAGGGGATCGTGACCGAAGTGCCGCCCCCACTGAGAACCAAGGTCCCGCCAGTCGTCGTCGATCCCGTCGATGTGGTCGTTCCTGTCCCGCCGGTGGTGGTCGTCGATGAACTTCCGGTCGTTCCGGTGCTCCCGGTATTCGTGGAAGTGCCCGAGTTGCTCCCCGTGGCGACGCCACCGGTGGGCCCAGTCGTCCCACTGCTTGCGAGGGTGGAAGTCACGAAACTGGCACCGCCGGAAAGTTGCAAACTGCCCGCCATCACGGTTGTCGCCCCAGTGGCATAGCTCCCCGACCCGGAAGATGAGCTAGTCTGGCTCCCCGACACCTGCGCCACCCTCCCATCCGGCAGGGTGAACGTCCCCTGGTAAGTCGCCGTCGTTTTGATGTCCTGAACCGAGGTCCCGACCTGCATCGGCAGAGGCAACGAACGACTGCGGGTGGGTTCAAGGAACCTGTTCGTGAGGTGGGGCCGCTGTGGCCGGAAGGATTCTTTGATCGCTCCCCAGAAGCCGCCTCCAGTTCCGCAAGCTCCGGCCCCGGGTGCACCGATTTCGAACGGAATCTGGATTCCCGCACCATAAACCCAGTTCGCCCCGAAGAGCGACTCGTTCTCGTTCCAGATGGCGCTCAAGCTCACGGCGGGCACCGGCCGGAAATCGATCCCCGTCCGCCAGGTGTCGTATTTCAGGGAATCGACCGTCTCACTTTGGAAGGCGGCGTATCCGGCGAGCACGCGCAGATCCACCCATCGGTCGAGCCCCGGAACGAGGAACGCCGCATTCGTTTCCCAGCCGCCCAATCCTTCCGTGAAGAGGGAGAGCGTGGTGTCGAAAGTCAGCGTCTCGGTGCCTTGGACTCCGTTCCCCTCGGACGTTTGCGTGTAGGTCGTCACGGATCGGTAATTGGTGGTTTTCCCGTCCCCGATCGGGAAATGGTAGCGTCCCCGCAGATCGACCCAACGGGTGCCGGCCTCCGCGCCGAGCGTCAGTTGCCAGATGTTCTGTTCCGATCTGGTGTTGGCGCGATCAAAAAATAGGTGGGCTCCTACATAGAACCCTTCGTCGAAAAATTTAGGATTCTCCTCCGGGGCGGCGAGAGATTGAGTGCTGTGGAGTTGGCGAAATCCGAGGCCAAAGCCCGCTTGGTGTGGGCCGCCCTCGATCCATTGTCCATAGGGCTCCAGGAAAAACATCGTGCCGGATGGAGTGCCATCCTGAGCCATCGCCGCGTGCAACGGAATCAGCGCGTTCACGCCGCCCATGTCGAAACCTTCGGCGCTATCCCAGCGGGCTTGCAGCGCACCGGTTCGCCACCAGGGAACGGGATCAACGATCGCTGCATCCTCTTCCTCAGCGGTTGTCATACCGATGAACGCGAATGATGCGGCGATGGAGAGGAGGCAGGATCTCACGGGCGCGGGTGGGTAGAGCTACGACATAGCATTTTCCTAGGTCCCGCAAGGGTGAAATTTTGTAAACTTTTGCGAGAGCCTCAATCATACCCTCCCTCGACAAACCATTTCCCGGATTCCAGGACCAGGCGGTAGCACGTTCCGGATTCGTGGAGAACGTCCCATTCCTCACGTCGCCAGTCCGCCTCGTTCCACCAATCGCCTGAACCAAGCCACGGTCCGCGCTGATCGGTAAGGGTTCCTCGGAACGCGCCGGAGACGATCGCATCCGGTCTTGCAAAATGTGGGCACGCGGTAGTGACGACGGAGACGGGACGACGCGGACGGAAACGCCTCAGCGGTGGGCCGGAACGGATGACAGTTTCAGAAACGGTCTGCGGCATCAGTGTCCCCGTCAGAAAGGGCTCCATCCGGAAGGTATCCGACCGATGCGAGAGCCCGGGCACGGGAATGCCTACCCGTTCGGCACCGAGCAGGGCTTCGACCCGGGCCAGGGTATCGGCCAATCGATTCGGATCTTTCCAGGAGGACTGGAAGAGTTGTGTCTGCCCGCTGTTGCTGCGGGTGGGAACCGCTTCCAATGAGATCGCGATCACCGGTGCCGGTGCGGTGAAGGTGTCCAGATGGGTCTGAAGAATCCGCAGGAGCACCTCCACATCGCGGGTCGGTTCGGGGATCCGGAATGTGCGCCGATGGCTCGGAGCGCCATCCAGCCCGAGGTGGAGTTCCAAGGAACCCGCCGCCAAATGAGCCGCCGCGAGCCGGCAGACAATCCGTTCCACGAATCGGCGTAGTAGGAAAAGCAACGGCTCGGTCGAATCGATCGGATCGTCCAGGTCCAGACTCTCGCTGTAAACCTGAGGTGCCCGGACCAACCGGAGGAGGCGCTGGGCGCATCCGTTTCCCTGATCCCAGCATCGGCCGACGGCGGGGCCCAGACGCTCCACCAGTTCGTTGCGGGGGAGGGCCGTCAGATCGCCGATGGTCTGGACGCCCCAGAGTCGAAAAAGCTCCAACCAATCTGGGGATGGCTGCAACGCGGTGACCGGAAGCGGGGCGAGTCTCTCGCGGATTCGCTCGATCGGACCTTGGAAGGTGAGCACTGAATCGGCCAAACGTGCCGCCAGAAAGGCGAGATCGGGATTGGCGGCCAGCCCCGCTCGGGCGGAAAGCCCCAGTGAGCGCAAGCAATCGATCCGACCGGCAGCCAGTTTCTCTGGGGCGTAGCGAACTCCATGGAGATCGAGAGTCACCAAACCAGGGCCGGAGGCTTCGAAATCCCGGGTGACTTCCGCCGCGCAATTCCAAAGCGCTTCCCGGGAAGCCTCCTCGTCTTCCGGGTTGCGATGGATGAGGAGAAGACTCGGACAGCGAGCTTGCGCGCGGGTGGCCGTGATCCCGGTGACGATTCCGGCGGAAGCAGCTTCGCGGGTGATCTGAAGGATGCGGGCTTTGCCTTGTTCCTTGCCTGTGACTCCGGCGGGGCATTCCAGGAGTGCCACCGGGAGCCCATCCCATTCAGGCCGGAGCCGAAGTTGGGCCTGGAGATGAAAATCCGGTATAAACAGAGCCGCGAACATGGCGAGTCAAGCGGACAATCTCCGGGAAAACTTCCGTCGGCGCGTCAGGATTGGGCGGCTCCGTGCGGAAAGAAGCTCACGTGGCATGTCCAAATCGGAGGGCTGTCCACGCCGTTGCAGGGTAAATCGACGATGGGCGCTGGTGACAATTGGGGCGGGGGTGAGAACGAGAAGAGCGACTCCGGATTGCTCGGCCAGGCCTCGGAAACGATGCCAAGTGCTGGGAGGCAACGATTGAAGTTCCGTCAAGGGATTGAGCTGAAGATCCAGAAGGATGGTCGGCAGGTTGCCATCCCGCAGCAGCAGATCGGTGGCCTGCAGAGCTTGGCTCGCATCCCGGCAGCGGAGCCAAAGGAGTTGTCGGCATTGTGCCTCGTCAAAGGAATCTGGATCAAAGCTGTCTTTCCCATCTACCAGGACCAAGATTCGCCCTTCCTGTCCGGAACGGTTCAATAGATCGCCGATCAACAAGGCACCACCACAGCCCATCTGGGCACCTGCGAAGTTGGGCTGTTCCGCGACGACTTCGTAGATCTCGCCTGGAGAAAAATCGACTTCGACAGGAGCGGGATCACCGTCTGGATCAGGCGGGGGAGGGGGGGGCGTTGCCTCCGCAGCCGACCGTGGATGGGCGGCCGGAAAGCGTTCGCGGAGCAATTGGCGCAGGGCGAGCACCCGGTTGACGGGATCGGATATCATCTGTTCTCATGAACGTATGAGCGACCGACCGGTTTGTCCAGCGAGAGCACATGAATCGTGTGTTCAGTTGATTTGATTCAGGGCGCCTCGAGGGCGTTCTCCCCGGAGGACGGCTGCCACGTTTTCCGAGGCATCGATCCGCGCTTGAAGGCGGGCCTCTCTCGTCGCTCCACCCAAATGCGGGGTGAGGACTACCTGGCTCATTCCCAATAGCTCGGGATGCACTTTCGGCTCGGCTTCGAAGACATCGAGCGCGGCTCCTGCAAGCCTGCCTTCCCGTAGCGCCTCCACCAATGCCTGCTCGTGCACCACCGGACCACGGCTGATGTTCACGAGCATCGCGCTGGGTTTCATCGAGGCCAGAGCCTTGGCGTCGATCAGGTACCTCGTCTCCGTCGTCAGAGGTACCAGCACCGTGACGAGATCGGCTTCTCTTAGCAGCGTCATCAGGTCACGTTGCCGTGGGTCGCCCGTCGCTCCCCTCCGGTGAAAGATGATGCTCATCCCGAAGGCTTCCGCACGGTGCGCCACCGCTTGACCGATCTTTCCGAAGCCGACGATCCCCAGGGTCTTCCCTCCCAATTCAATTCCCGACCACCGATCTCCTTGAGGGCCGTCGTGCTCCCATCGGCCGCTGCGAACATAGGCATCACCCATGGCGATGCGCCGGGCCAGTGCCAGAATCAAGCCAAGGGTCGCGTCCGCAGTCGCTCCGGTGAAGGCGTCCGGCGTGTTCGTTCCCCAGATCCCTCGGCGGGTCAATTCGCTGAGTGGGAGATTGTTGAATCCGGCCGCCGTGTTGGCGATGACCCGGAGTTGCGGCAGGGCGTCGAGCAAGTCACCGGTGATCAGGAACTCCCCAGGGGTGATCAAGCCAGTCACGGATTGGCGCGATTGCGTGGAGATCAGATCGGACGTTCCGAATTGTAGTGGACCATCAGGTACGACAACTTGGGCGAGAGAGCGCAGTGGGGCGAACGATTCCGGGACGGCGGGGGCCAGAGCAATGACGGTCGGCAGGGACATTCGGTCACCGACCACCATCCTGCGCCGGAGGTCAATAGTGAGGCGAAAAAGGGCGGAGCGAAGGCTCCGCTAGGGCTCCCGGCAAAAAATAGCAAATTTTACGGTTTAAGTCTTGCGTCATTGCGATCAGTCAATATACTGCCCGCCCCTTTCCAGTTTGCGACGCCGCTCCTGGACAACGACTTAAGGCCGGAGTGGATCGCTTGATTAGCGCATCACCGAGGCTGTTTTTGGAGCGGCCAATGCACAACGGGAAGTCGGGGCAGGTTTCGTGCCGGGTATGACCGGCTGGTGAGATTTGAAATTTTTCTGAGTATGCCAACCATCAACCAACTCGTCAGAAAAGGTCGCCAAGACAAGGCGGAGAAGAGCAAGGCTCCTGCTTTGGCGAGTTGTCCCCAGCGGCGCGGCGTTTGTCTCCAGGTGATGACGCGGACCCCGAAGAAGCCAAACTCGGCCCTCCGGAAAGTGGCCAAGGTGCGGTTGACCAATGGGTTCGAGGTGATTGCCTACATTGGCGGCGAGGGTCACAATCTTCAGGAGCATTCCATCGTTCTGGTCCGTGGTGGCCGGGTGAAGGATCTTCCGGGGGTGCGTTACCATATCGTCCGGGGTGCTCTTGACTGTTTGGGTGTCGATAAGCGGCGCAAGAGCCGTTCCAAGTATGGGGCGAAACGACCGAAGGCGAAATAGGCTTGATTGAGGGGTGTAGCCCCCGATCAACCGTTTCCTCTTCGATGATATGAAAGTTTTGATTCATTGAAATTATCCTATGTCTCGAAGAAAAAGAACCTACGCTAAGCCGGAGTATTCCGATGCGCGTTACGAGAGTCCTTTGGTCGCTCGTCTCATCAGTAAGGTGATGCGTGATGGCAAGAAGTCGACCGCAGAGCGGATCGTCTATGCTGCGATCGATCGTGTCAACCAAGGGTCTGAGACGGTTGATCCTCTGGAGGCCATTACTCGTTCTATTGAGAACGCCAAGCCTCGAGTTGAAGTCAAGAGTCGCCGCGTGGGTGGTGCGACCTATCAAGTGCCGCTCGAGGTGACTGGCGATCGTCAGGAGTCCCTCGCGATGCGCTGGCTGGTCACCGCCGCCCGGAAGCGGAAGGGGACCCCAATGCATGTGGCTCTCTCCAATGAACTCCGGGATGCTGCGGCCAACACCGGGAGTGTCATCCGGAAACGCGACGAGACTCACAAGATGGCACAAGCCAACCGGGCGTTTGCGCACTTCCGTTGGTAAATCTACCGTTTTTGTTTTGCCTCCTGTTGCAGAAGCCATCTAATGACCGTTCTCGCGTCAGCTCCCTTGGTAGGGAATCCGAATCACCCCGCGCGGAAACGTCCGCTCGAGAGGACGCGGAATATTGGGATTGCAGCCCACATTGACGCGGGCAAGACCACGCTTACGGAGCGCATTCTGTTCTACACCGGGCTGATCCATCGGATGGGGGAGGTCCACGAGGGCGGTGCCACCACCGACTGGATGGAACAGGAGCGCGAGCGTGGCATTACGATCACGGCAGCTGCGGTTACCTGCGAGTGGACCCAACGATCTGAGGATGGGGTTTTCAAGCTCCGCTCGGGGCAGGCGATCCGAGTCAATATCATCGACACGCCCGGTCACGTTGATTTCACTGCCGAGGTAGAGCGTTCACTTCGGGTTCTTGATGGAGTGATTGCCGTATTCTGTGGTGTCGCTGGGGTCCAACCCCAGTCCGAAACAGTCTGGCGTCAAGCTGACAAATACCGGGTTCCGCGCATTGCATTCGTCAACAAGATGGATCGCGTCGGTGCCAACTTCGTCGCCGTCCTCAGCGACATTCGGGACAAGCTCGGCGCTGATGCTTATCCGATCCTCATTCCAATCGGTTCGGAGGATAGTTTTCAAGGCCAATATGACGTCCTCAACAATCGCGCAATTGTCTACACGGAGAGTGACGACTGCGGTTCCACTTACCGGATCGAAGAATTGCCGATCGGCGCTCGGGCCATGGTGTCCCGAGCCTTTGAAGAGTTAAAGGAGCGCCTGATCGATCTCGACGAGGAGTTGGGGCTCAAGTTCCTCGCCGAGGAAGAGATTGAGGTTTCAGACCTCAAGTCCGCGTTGCGCCGGCAGACCATCGCCGGTCGGATCGTTCCGGTAGCCGGAGGGTCCGCGTTCAAGAATAAGGGGATCCAGGCTCTTCTCGATGCAGTCATCGATTACCTTCCCAGTCCACTCGATGTTCCTGCGGCTCAGGGCCATGATGTCGATGATCACTCCAAGTTGATCGATGCCATCCCGAGTGATCATGTCAAAGCTTGTTGCTTGGCTTTCAAGTTGTGGTCCGATAAATACGTCGGCAAGTTGGTCTTCTTCCGGGTCTATTCCGGGATGATCAGCCGAGGGGATCAGCTCCTCAATCCGCGCACCGGTAAGAAGGAGCGTGTTGGTCGGCTCATTCAAATTCAGGCCAATGACCATCAAGACATTGATGTGGCTTACTGTGGCGACATCGCTGCGATGGCTGGAGTGAAGAATGTCACTACTGGCGACACTCTTTGTGATCCGGATTTTCCGATTCTTCTGGAGCCGCCGTCATTCCCCGAGCCCGTGATCTCCATGGCGCTAGAGGTCAAGACGACTGCGGACCAGGACAGGATGGCGACGGCGTTGCAGCGGCTCCGCGACGAAGATCCTACCTTCATGGTTCGTACGGATGACGACACCGGACAGACTATCATCTCCGGAATGGGCGAGTTGCATCTTGAGGTCATTCGGGACCGGATGCTTCGCGAGTTCAAGGTTGGGACCAACGCCGGCAAGCCTCAAATCGCCTATCGTGAGACGATGACTAAGGTTGCCGAGGGCGAGGGCAAGTTGATTAAGCAAAGCGGTGGCAAGGGGCAGTATGGCCACGTCATTTTGAGGGTTAGCCCCCGCGAGCGAGGGCACGGATTGACGCGCGACAATCGCGTTGTCGGCGGTGAGATTCCCAAGGAATTTATCAATGCTTGTTTTGCGGGAATTCAGGATGCGACCACCAACGGCATCATCGCAGGGTATCCCGTGGTGGACTTGCACGTCGATCTCCTCGGCGGATCCAGTCACGACGTCGATTCGAGCGAGGCTGCTTTCAAGATGGCTGCGATTTTTGCCATGAAGGAGGCCTTTCGCAATGCGGCCCCAGTCCTCTTGGAACCTATCATGGCGTTGGAAGTCACTACGCCTGACGAACACCAGGGGGACGTGATGGGAGACCTTAGTCGGCGACGGGGCCGAATTCTTTCGATCGAAGCACGCGGCAACGTGAGTTCTGTCCGGGCGGATGTTCCGCTCTCTGAAGTTTTTGGCTACGCCACGGACGTGCGGACGCTTTCGAGCGGACGGGCTTCGTATTCAATGCAACCCGCTCGTTTTGAGGAAGTTCCTCCAGCTCTTGTCGAACGCATTATCGCCGAACGCACCTGAACATTTTCTAAGTTATCGTCCATGCAAAAGCAACGTATCAGAATCCGGCTCAATGCCTACGACCATCGTCTCTTGGACAAGAGCGCCGGAGACATCGTGGAGACAGCCAAGCGCACTGGTGCCCTTGTGGCTGGCCCGATCCCTCTGCCGACCCGGATCGAGAAGTTCAGCGTCAACCGCTCCCCTCACGTGAACAAGAAGAGTGCGGAGCAGTTCGAGATGCGGACTCACAAGCGTCTGCTCGACATCGTAAATCCCACCGCCCGGACGGTGGACGAATTGAAGAAGCTGAACCTACCGGCCGGGGTCGACATTAAGATCATCATCTAAGGCAACACGCACGAAAGGACAGCCATGAGCTTGGGATTGATTGGAAAAAAAGTCGGGATGACCCGGGTTTACGATGAGACCGGAAAGGCAGTTGCCGTGACGGTTATCGATGTAAGCGACAACGTCTTTGTGCAGCGCAAAACCGAGGCGTCTGACGGCTATACCGGCGTTCAGGTGGGCTTCGACGCCCAGAAGAAGGAGCGGCTGCCAAGGCCTTTGCAAGGGCATCTCGAAAAACACGGAGCCTCTCCAAAGAAGGTGATTCGTGAGTTTCGCATGGAAGAGGGCGAAGCCATCCCTGAGGGAGATCACCCTGGTCTGGGGGTGTTTGAGCCCGGCCAGTGGGTCGATGTCATCGGCACGTCCAAGGGAAAGGGCTTCCAGGGCGTTTACAAGCGCTACAACTTCGGCGGGCTTCCCATGGCTCACGGTTCCATGATGCACCGCCGGACCGGTTCCGTGGGTGCAGGCACAACACCGGGGCGCGTCTGGAAGAATCAGAAGATGCCCGGTCAACACGGCAACGTTAGGAAGACGATTCAGAATCTTCGGGTCGTGCAAACCCGCCCTGACGACAACGTAATTCTTGTCAGTGGGGCGATCCCCGGTGCCAAGGGGGGCTATGTGATCATCCGTCCAGCAATCAAGAAGTCTGACGAGTCAGCCCCCAAGGCCTGAGTTCTTAACCTGTTCCAAACGCAACCATGGCTGATATTTTTTCCATCAAGGACGCCGGCAAGGCTGGGATCGTCACTGTCGCTGACGGCAGGGGAGGCCAGGCCGTCCACGACCTCGTAGTCGCCCTCGCCGCGAACCGACGCTCAGGCACTGCCTGCGCCAAGACTCGTGGAGAGGTCAAGGCTTCCGGTAAGAAGCCCTACCGGCAAAAGGGTACGGGCAATGCGCGTCGGGGCGGCAACGCTTCTCCTCTACATCGGGGCGGCGGTGTTGTCTTCGGACCCCGACCGCGGGATTACTCGAAGATCGTTCCCAAGAAGGTGCGCAAACTCGCGTTTGCTCGGGCCCTTACCGCTCGGATTGAAGCTGGGGACGTTTTGACCGCCGGACCGCTGACTGTTGCTGACGGGAAGACCAAGACTCTGGTAGCCACCGTCTCCAAGCTAACGGAAGCCACCAAGGTCCTTGTTATCGGATCATTCGATGAAGTGACCTTCCGCTCGGCCCGGAACGTACAACCGTTGCTCCTGATGTCACCCGAAGAGGTCAACGTCGAGCACCTCCTTTACTACGACAAAATTATCCTGACTGGTGACTGCTTTGGCGTTCTCGCTCGCCGGACTAAGGGAGTCCTCTCCGAGCGTCCGTCCGATTCCGCTTCAACCGAGCAAGAGTAACATGAAAGACCTATTTCACGTCATCAAAACCATCCGCCTGAGCGAGAAGGCAACATTGCTCGGCGAGACCAACAACGAGTTTGTCTTTAAGGTAGATCCCCGCGCCAACAAGTTGGAGATCAAGCAAGCGGTTGAGCAACTCTTCGGGAAGAAGGTCGTTGCTGTTCGGACCGCGAACTACCTTGGAAAGAAGAAACGGGAACGACGTGCCGATTTCGGTCGTACGGCCCACTGGAAAAAGGCCATTGTTCGCCTCGCCGAGGGCGAGACGATTGAGCTGGTTTAACCCTTGGCTTAATACCAGGAAAATTAGGAGATAGCTGTCATGGCACTGAAAGATTACCGTCCCTTTACCCCCTCAAGCCGCTACAAGCAGCTCCCGGGCTTTGAAGAGATCACTAAGAGCAAGCCCGAGAAGAGCCTCACTGTGGCGCTCAAGAAGTCGGGAGGTCGTAACAATCAAGGGCGCATCACTTGCCGCCACATTGGTGGTGGGCATAAGCGGAAGTATCGCTTGATCGATTTCAAGCGTCGCCGTCATGGCGATGTGGCGACCGTCATGTCGATCGAGTATGATCCCAACCGCAGCGCCCGCATCGCCCTTCTGCAGTATGCGGATGGCGAGAAGACCTACATTCTCGCTCCAGGCAAGCTCGCTGTGGGTGACAAGTTGCAGTCTGGGGAGAATGCACCGCCGAAGATCGGCAATTGCCTCCCTCTGGACAAGATTCCGCCGACCACCTCGATTCATTGCCTGGAACTGATGCCGGGACGTGGAGCCAAGGTTGCTCGCAGCGCCGGACAATCTGCGGTTTTGACCAACACCGACGGTGAATATGCCTTGGTGCGGATGCCCTCTGGGGAAGCTCGCCGAATCAACGCCAGGTGCTACGCCACCATTGGCATCGTCGGCAACGCCGAGCACATGAATGAAATTTCAGCCAAGGCGGGGCGGACCCGTTGGCAGGGCGTTCGTCCAACAGTTCGGGGCATGGCCATGAATCCGGTCGATCACCCGAACGGCGGTGGTGAGGGCAAGAGCAAGTCGGGCGGCGGTCGCCAGCACCTGAAGAGTCCGTGGGGACATCCCAAGGGATTGAAGACCCGCAAGCGTTCCAAGCCGGGCACTCGCTTCATCGTCGAGCGCCGGGGAGCCAAGAAGTAATCTTAAGTCTGCAATCCTTTATTCTGTTAGCACATGCCTAGATCCCTCAAGAAAGGTCCGTTCGTGGAGATGAAGCTGCTCGACAAGGTCGACGCCATGAACGAGTCCGGCAAAAAGCGGCCAATTAAGACTTGGTCCCGCCGGTCGATGGTGATCCCTGACTTCGTCGGTCACACTTTTCTCGTCCACAACGGACGGGAGTTCATCAGCGTTTTTGTTTCCGAGAACATGGTGGGCCACAAGTTGGGAGAGTTTTCTCCGACCCGGAAGTTTATCGGCCACAGTGGCCACAACCCGAAAATCAAGGGCTGATCCGTCCAACTGGACATCCTCGAACCTTCTCACCGCAATGAATCACCGTTGTCCATCATCGATGCTCGTCGTCACCCGCGCTTGTGCAGGTGTCGTCCTGGCATTGATTGGGCAGTCGACTAGTCTCTTCGCAGACGAGGTTGGTAGGGCGGGAATTCAGTCGGAAGCGCAATCCTTAGGGGCGCAACTGTTGAATGAGGAGTTGCAGTTCGCCTTGGAGACGGCCCACCATCGTATCGAGGCTCTGGAAAAGGAGCTCGACGACAAAAACCAGGGGGGGCAGGAAAGTGTGGCCACGTCTCTGGCAGCGGCTACTCGCGAGGCGGAGCAGTATCGAATTCGCTATCGTGATCTTCTCGTGCGGGTGGAGTCGTTGGGGTTGGCGACAATTCGCTCTGACAGCGCGTTGGAAGACCGGGTGATCAAGGCGGTGCGTGAGCGTCAGCACTACCTAGATAGGAATCAGGCTTCCCTTGAACAGATCATGCGCTTGAGCGAGGCGGTGGTCGATTATTTGAAGGTTTCCAACTGTTCCGATCCTGAAGTCAGGTTGAAGCTGGAGGCACAGCTACGGAAGGCTGATGAGGTGTTGGGCTTCGGGGAGATGCGCCAGATCGAGAGAGATGGTCGCAGATCTCTTGGAGAGGGCCATGTGGTTGGATACAAGGCTGAGCTGAGACTGGCCGTTGTCGACATTGGATTGCAAAGCGGGGTCAAGGTAGGAATGCCCCTGAACATAGTCCGCAAGGATCGCCTTCTGGGCACCGCCCTTGTCGTGGATGTCCGAGACAACGTGGCGGGTGCTCTGGTTCAGGAATATTTCCGCGATGGGGACCGGGTCGAGGTGCAAGATCGGGTGGAACCCAGGACCATTGGAACGACGGAACTTTGAGAGATCGAATCAATTTTTGAAGCTGCAGACCGAGATGGAAATCAGAGCAACATACAGATACGCCCGCATCTCCGCGCTAAAAGCGCGTGACGTGGCCCGCGAAGTCACCGGGATGCCGGTCTCAGATGCCTTGGATGTGATTCGATTCACGCCCAAGAAGGCCGCGTTATTGATTGGCAAGACGTTGAAGTCCGCCATCGCAAATGCCGAGGCTAATCACGATATTTCAGCGGAGACTCTCGTAGTTAAGTCCGCTACCGTGAACGACGGCCCTGCCTTAAAGCGGTGGAGTCCTGCCGCTCGCGGTGGAGCCTCCCCAATCCGGAAGCGCACGAGCCATATCTACATCGTTTTAACCGATGAGGGAGGTGTCGAGGAGGTTCCTAGTGAGGGGCGGACTGCGGGCAAAGTGGCGAAGAAGAAAGTTGCCAAGACCTCTGCGGCGGCTGCGCATGGAGTCGTCGATGACGCCAAGTTGGGACCCGTTTACGCGTCAGCGCCGGCCAACGTCGACGACCTGAAGTCCATTCAGGGCCTCGGGAAAAAGATCGAAGCGGAACTTCACGGCATCGGCATCTACACCTTCGCCCAAATCGGGGCATGGACAGAAGACCAAGTGGCTGAAGTCGATCAGAGGCTTGGCTTGAAGGGCCGGGTTGTTCGCGAGAATTGGGTGGTGCAGGCCAAGGAGCTGGCTGCCAAGTAAGCCTAGGAAGAACAGAAACGAATCAAAGACTCAAAGGCGTTGCGTTATGGGACAAAAGGTTAATCCAATCGGGTTTCGGCTCGCGGTAAGCAAGGACTGGCATTCGAAGTGGTATGCACCGCGGGGCGAGTATGCATCAATGTTGCACAGTGATCTTATGGTGCGCAAGTACCTGAAATCCAAGCTTCAGTTTGCGGCCGTTTCAAGAATCGTCATCGAACGCGCTTGGAACAGCGTGCGGGTCACTTTGTACAGCGCCCGTCCGGGGCTTGTCATTGGCCGGAAGGGATCCGAAATCGAACGCATGACGGCCACCGTGTCCGATATGTGCGGGGGCAAACAGGTTAAAATCGACATTGTCGAGATCAAGCAGCCGGAGACAGATGCTCAATTGGTGGCGGAAGGAGTTGCAATGCAGTTGGAAAGGCGTATCTCGTTCCGCCGCGCAATGAAGCGCGCTCTTCAAACTGCAATGGATTTCGGTGCCGATGGCATCCGAATTCGCTGTGCAGGCCGGTTGGGCGGGGCGGACATTGCTCGGGCTGAGTGGTATAAAGAGGGGAAGGTTCCTCTGCAAACTCTCCGCGTGCCGATTGATTATGGATTCGCCGAGGCTTCCACGGTTTATGGAATCATCGGGGTTAAGACTTGGATCAACCGGAACCCCGACGCGGAGAAGGCGCGGGCTTCTCGGCCTGGTGGCGGAGATCGCGACCGTCGGCCGGGTGGTGGTGGTGATCGTCGACCGGGTGGCGACCGTCGCCCTTACGGCGGTGGAGGACCAGGTGGAGGCAGTGGTCAGCCTCGCGGAGACGGTCCGGCACCCGAGTCGGTGCGTCAGGACTGAAGGCAAATTGGCAGCAACCCAATCATTTTAGAAGGAGACGATAATGGCATTGATGCCGAGGAAAGTTAAGTACCGGAAAAGCCACCGCGGTAGTCGCGCTGGAACTCCCGAGCGTGGCACTCTAGTGTCTTACGGTGATTTTGGATTGCAGTCGATCGGGCGCGACTGGGTGACCAATAATCAGATTGAGGCATGCCGGATCGCCATCAACCGCTTCCTAAAGCGGAAGGGTAAGGTTTGGATTCGGGTTTTCCCTCACAAGTCCGTCACCAAACGCCCGCCCGAAACCCGTATGGGTAAGGGGAAGGGGCCTGTCGAGAGCTGGGTGGCGGTAGTCAAGCCAGGGATTATGCTTTTTGAAGTGGCGGGCGTTCCAGAGTCTCAGGCCAGGGAGGCCATGAGACTAGCGGCGAACAAGCTAGGGATCCCTACTCGTTTTGTTGCACGCCACTGATGTGACCCGGAGGAAGAACCGTTGGAAAACTCACTGTGAAGAAGATCAAAGAACTTAAGGAACTGACCAACGATGAGTTGGGGGCACGTCGTCGCGACCTGAAGCACGAGAGCCTCAATCTGCGCATTCAGCAGCAGAGCGGTCAACTCGAGAACACCGCGCTGTTGCGCAACAACCGCCGGGAGGTCGCCAAGATCGAGACGATCTTGACCGGTCGTCGGCGCCAAAGCGGGACACATTGAACGAGAAAATGAGCGAGAATAACTTGATTACGGCGGATCCATCTGCGGAACCGCAGGGAAATCGCAAGACGCGTGTAGGCGTGGTCATTTCAGACAAAATGTCCAAGACCATCGTCGTCAACGTAGAGCGCCGCGTCCCCCACCCGCACTTCGGGAAGATCGTCCGGAAGTCGAAGAAATTTTACGTCCATGACGAGGAAGGTTCAGCCAAGGAAGGGGACAAGGTCCTAATCGAGGAAACTCGTCCCCTTAGCAAGACCAAGTGCTGGCGCTTGGTGGAGGTCCTGGCTCACTAAATAAGTTCGGGGCCACGCAGGCTTCGGTGTAGGAAACAATTTAAAGAACGATAAGGAGAACACTGCAATGGTTCAGATGGAAACCAGCCTCGACGTGGCGGACAACACCGGTGCCCGGGTTGCCAAGATGATCGGGGTGATCGGCAAACGCACCCGGCACGCTGGCGTGGGTGACATCATTACGATTCACATTCGCGAGAGTACGCCGACCGCGAACGTGAAGAAGGGCGATGTGGCCAAGGCCGTTGTCGTTCGCACCAAGGCTCCCATCCGGCGTCCGGATGGATCGGTTCTTCGTTTTGACAGCAACGCGGTCGTCATCATCGATAACAACCGCGAGCCGAAGGGCACCCGGATCTTCGGCCCTGTGGCTCGTGAGCTGCGCGACCAAAATTTCATGAAGATCGTCTCGCTCGCCCCTGAAGTCCTCTAATTTTCGAGTCTCTCCATGAATCGCAGTCGAATCAAAACACATGTCGCCAAAGGCGACGAGGTTGAGGTAATTTCAGGCAACCATCGTGGAGCCACTGGAAAAGTGCTTCAGGTCTTTCCGGCTAAGCTCCAGGTCATCGTTGAGGGAGTGCGCATGATTAAAAAGCACGCCCGCAAGTCTCAGGAGCATCCCGAGGGTGCGATCATTGAGCGCGAAGGGCCGATCCACATTTCGAATGTGCGGCGTCTCCAGAAGGGGAGTGCCTGAACCTACGCTGACCTTTCACCAATCATTTCTTCACTGATATGGAACCGAATTTAAAGTCTCACTATCGCCAAGTGGTCGCACCTGGACTCCAGGCGAAGTTTGGCTATACCAACGTGATGCGTATCCCGCGCGTCGATAAGGTCGTGATCAACAGCGGGATCGGCAAGGCGGAGGACCGCAAAGCGGCCGCTGAGGAGGTTGCTCGCGAGATTGGTTTGATTACCGGACAGCGTCCGGTGTCCACCAGAGCGAAGAACGCCATTTCAAACTTCAAACTTCGGGAGAATGAGGTGATCGGTATCAAGGTTACCCTTCGTGGCGACCGGATGTATGAGTTCCTTGAACGCCTTATGAGGATTGCCATCCCCACCATTCGGGACTTCCGTGGGGTTTCCCCCAAGAGTTTTGATGGTCGCGGCAACTACACTCTCGGTATCCAAGATCAGACGATCTTCCCAGAGATCGAGTTGGACAAGGTGAAGCGGACCACTGGATTTGACATTTCGATTGTCACAACGGCTCCAACCGACGACGAGGCCCGAGAGTTGCTTCGTTTGATGGGAATGCCCTTCCGCAAGGTTGAGGCCAAGAAGAGCGAATCGGACAACCATCCCCAACCTGAAGCGGCTATTGCCTGAGGCGACCGCCAACCAATTTTTTACATGAGTGCCCTCACCGATCCAATCGCAGACTTCCTGACCCGCTTTAAAAATGCGAGCCGGGCCCGCAAGGAGGACTTCCTCGCGCCATATTCCAAGATCAAGGCCGAGATTGCCCGAATCCTCAAGGAAGAGGGTTACCTCTGGTCCTACGAGATCGATACGAGCGAGCGCTTCCCTCAGCTTCGCTGCAAAGCCAAGTATGTCGATGGGGTTCCGGTCCTCACAGACCTAAAGAGAGTAAGTCGTCCTGGGCTCCGGCAGTACGTCGGCGCTGATGAGATTCCTAAAATCTTGGGTGGCATGGGGATCACGATCCTCTCCACCTCCAAAGGTATCATGACGGGACACCGCGCCCGGAAGGAAAATATCGGCGGTGAACTGGTTGCCAAGGTTTGGTAAGCCTGCGAATTTGGAGTTATCGAACGAATTGAATTTATGTCACGGATTGGAAAATTGCCTGTCGTCGTTCCCGACAAAGTGAACATTAACGTCAGCGACACTGGGTTGGTGGTGATCGAGGGGCCGAAGGGTTCCTTGCGCCTGGACCTGCCGGAAGGGGTTAGCGTCAATCGTGACGGGGCCAATCTTACGGTGAACCGGGAATCGGATCAGCGTCGCCACCGGGCCAACCATGGTACCGCTCGCGCTCTGTTGTCGAATATGATGACGGGTGTTACCAAAGGCTTCACGAAGCAACTTGAGATCCGTGGTGTCGGCTATCGTGCCGCAGTGAAGGGGCAGTTTCTTGACCTCCAACTGGGATACTCGCACCCAGTGCAGCACCCAATCCCCGTCGGCCTTGAGGTCAAAGTGGATGAAAATACCAAGATCACCATTAATGGGATCGACAAGCAGGTCGTCGGACAGTTCGCCGCCGAGGTTCGGTCCTACAGACGTCCTGAACCTTACAAAGGCAAGGGTGTGCGCTATGTTGATGAATACGTTCGCCGCAAAGCTGGCAAGAGCGTGAAGTAAGTTTGCGAAGGAGATTATACGCCATGGCTCATCAGAACCGTAAATTGGTCAGAAATCGGGTCCACCGCAGGATTCGTCGTAAGGTGCGTGGCACCGCAGAGCGCCCCCGTTTGGCGGTCCACTTTTCTAACAGCAACGTCTATGCTCAACTGATCGACGACGACGCCGGGAGAACCCTGGTGGCCGCGAGTACGTTGGACAAGGGCATCGAGAAGAAGGCTGCCAACATCGAGACCGCGATGAAAGTGGGTGAGTTGATCGCCGCACGCGCCATGGACAGCAAGATCGCTGGGATCGTCTTCGATCGAGGCGGTCATCGTTATCATGGGAAGGTCAAGGCGCTCGCCGACGCGGCGCGTGAGAAGGGCCTGAAATTCTAAGACCGGTCGGCAGAGCAACATTCAGCATACAAACATGTCAGTAGGGAACACCAGAGGCCGTTCGTTCGAGGATTCGAGCGACCAAAAGCCAGAGATTTTGGAGAAAGTGGTTCACATCAACCGATGCGCCAAGGTGGTAAAGGGCGGTCGTCGCTTCAGCTTCAGCGCGTTGGTTGTCGTGGGCGACAAGAACGGTCGGGTCGGTTGCGGATTTGGCAAAGCCAAGGAGGTTTCTGAGTGCATTCGGAAGGCTAGCGATGCCGCCAAGAAGGCGATGCGGCCCGTTGTGCTTGGGGAAAACACCATCCCTCACGAAGCCGTTGGGGAACATGGCGGCGGACGAGTTCTTCTTTTGCCCGCCTGCCCAGGAACCGGCATCATTGCCGGCGGTAGTGTCCGTGCTGTGGTTGAAGCTGCGGGCATCAAGGATGTTATGGCCAAATCGCAGGGGTCCAAGAATCACGCGAACGTCGTGAAAGCAACCCTCAAGGCTCTGCAGTGTCTCCGCTCGAAGGATCAGATTTATGCTTCCCGCGGGAAGCGAACATCCGAGCAGAAAGCCCTCTGACTCCGTTGGGCCTACCCTTTCAAAATTCAACTTCGATTTATTATGAGACTTAACGACCTGAGCCCGAACAAGGGAGCCAAGCATCGCCGGAAACGCCTAGGCAAGGGAGAGAGTTCCGGTCTGGGCAAGACGTCTGGGCGTGGAAACAAGGGCCACAAGGCGCGCTCAGGTGGTGGAGTGCGTCCGGGATTCGAGGGCGGCCAAATGCCTTTGGCTCGGCGGCTCCCGAAAAAGGGCTTCAACAACGCCCAATTCACTACCCGCTACGCAATCGTCAACGTGTGGGATCTTCAGGAGAAGTTCGAAGGCACCTTGGTGAACGAGCAAACCCTACGGTCGGCGGGCTTGGTCAGCGGTGTCTGGCATGGAGTCAAGGTTCTGGGCGAGGGCGAGCTTTCCCGTAAACTGACAGTGCAAGTCGACAGCGTGAGTGCGTCCGCTCGCGAGAAGATTGTCGCGGCTGGTGGTGAAGTGTTGGTCATCAAAAAGCCCGCCCCAGTCGGGAAGGTTCCGCGAAAGGCGAAAAAGCAATCCTGAGACGGGAGTGTTGCTTTACCGTTACTACGGTGAACAACTCCTGGATTAGTGCAATAAAGCTTATATGATTTCCGCATTTACCAACACCCTCAAGATTCCCGAGCTTCGGCAACGGATTCTTTTCAGTTTGGCTATGATTGTTGTGGTGCGTCTTGGTGCGCACATCACCATTCCAGGCGTCAATGGTTATGTGCTCGGCCAAGCCGCCCGGGCCATGATCAATCAGAGTAAGGATGATTCGGGCGGGGCTGCGATCTTAGCCCTTTTCAACGTGTTCAGCGGTGGGGGCTTGCAGAATGCGGCGCTTTTTGCACTTGGAATCATGCCCTACATCAGTGCGTCAATCATGATGCAGTTGCTTACCGCAGTAGTACCGCAACTGAGCAAGCTGGCTCGTGAGGAGGGCGGGCGGGTTCGAATCAATCAGTATACCCGCTTCGTCACGATCATTCTCTGCATTTTCCAGGGCGGAATGCTCGCCAAGTCGTTGGTTTCTCCGCAGAACAACAACTTTCTTCGTCCGTTCGTCGGCTCGATGGAGAAATTGGGACCCTTGGTCCCTGATCCGAGCTGGGTGTTCTATCTGACAGCCATCGCCACTATCACTGGCGGCACCCTGCTCCTGATGTGGATTGGAGATCAAATTACCGAGCGAGGCATCGGTAACGGGACGTCGCTCATCATCACTGTGAACATCGTTTTCGGCTTGCCCGGGGCCTTGGTTCAGGTCTGGAAGACGTTCATCAACCCCGAGGCGGGAAGCCCCCTGGATCCGATCAAGTTGGTGGCGTTAATTGCACTGCTGCTTTTGGTCACAGCTGCGGTCATTGCGATCACTCAGGCACAACGGCGGATTCCAATTCATTACGCCAAGCGCGTGGTGGGCCGTAAGACTTACGGCGGACAGACCCAGTACTTGCCATTGAAGATCAATTACTCGGGGGTGATGCCGATCATTTTTGCGCAGGCTATTCTGCTTTTCCCAGTCCAGATTCTCACGATGGCTCTTCCGGAGTCGGATTTGGTGCAGCGCATAGCTGCAGAGCTGAATTACGGTTGGCCTCACTACGTGGTTTCGGCCCTACTTATCTTCTTTTTTAGCTACTTCTGGGTGGCAACTATGTTCCAGCCGCAGCAGATCGCCGAGGATTTGAAGAAGAACGGCGGGTATATCCCGGGCCATCGCCCGGGCAAGCCGACGGCAGACTTTCTCGATTACACTATGGGACGTTTGACCTTTGCTGGTGCCATCTTTTTGACGGTGGTAGCGGTTATGCCGACCCTGATGTCGCGGTGGATGGGGGTTCCTCCCCTTGCTGCGCAGTTTTTTGGTGGAACCAGTGTATTGATCCTTGTCGGTGTCTTGCTTGACGTGATGAGGCAGGTGGAAACGCACCTGATCCAGCGGCACTATGATGGGTTCCTCCGCAAGGGGCGCATTCGGGGGCGTTCGACCCGGCCGATAGCCAACGGGACAGCTGCAGCGACTAGTGGGGGGATGATCTGGCTCTATCTCGGGGTAGCATTGCTCTTTATCGTGGGTATGACCTACTTCGTCCTGCAGCGCACGCATTGAGTGGTGCTCAGGGGTTAGGGCCAGGCCAAGGTACCGCCATAGGTCTTCATCGGAGCAAGTCGACCGTTCTTCGGCCATGGGAGAGGGAAAGATCAATATCCGGCGAGGTCCAGAACTGGACCTCGCTCGTCAGTCAGGACACCTCGCAGCTGAAATTCTCAGGTTGACAGTTCAGGCCGTTCAGCCGGGTGTCACAACCAGGGACGTCGAAGACGTAGCGATCAAGTTGATGCAGGAGAGGGGATGTCGCAGTGCCTTTTACAATTACCGGAAGTTTCCGGGGCACATATGCATTTCAGTCAACGATGAGGTGGTCCATGGTATCGCTTCCCCGCAGCGGACGATTGAATCAGGTGATGTGGTTAAGATCGACATCGGAATCATTCGCAACGGTTGGGTTGGCGACAACGCCACGACAGTTCCTGTTGGCGAGGTGGCGCCAACCACTAAGCACTTGTTGTGGGCGACCGAAGAAGCTCTCCATGTTGCGATTTCCTACGCCCGCGAAGGAAAGCGGTTGGGTGATCTATGTGCTTCGATTGAGCGAACGGTTCGGGAGTTTCGCTATTCCGTGGTCGAGGAGTTCGTTGGCCATGGGGTCGGCCGGAAGCTTCACGAGCCACCACAAATCCCGAATCATGGTACCCCGGGGCAGGGGCCACGGCTCCGGGCGGGGATGATCCTGGCGATTGAGCCAATGGTGAACCTGGGGACGAAGCGGGTGGAAATTCTCGGCGACAACTGGACGGTCAAGACCCTTGACCGAAAGCCGTCGGCCCACTTTGAGCACATGATCTTGGTCACTAAGGGCGACCCCGAGATCTTGACGCCGCGCACGCGGCTCTTTTCAGCGATGCCGCCGCGACCGGTGGCAGGAGCGGGGGTGGACTCATGAGCAATACGAAATCAAACTTTCCCCTTGCTGGCGACTTGTTCTATGGTAAAGCTGACGACCCGGTTCGCTGCCCGAGCCACCAAGGAAGCAGGAGTGATTTCCTGCGGTGGGCTCTTCTGCCGGGAGTTTGGTTATCCACGATGGATTGTTCGCCGCAGATGCGGTGGGAATTTGGAGGATAAACAGGGAATAGCACCAGAATAGAAGTTTTAACTTACCCGATGGCTAGATTACTTGGCGTGGAAATCCCGAACGAGAAGCGAATTGAAGCTGCTCTGCCCTACATTTATGGGATCGGCTGGAGCACCAGCAAGCGGATCCTTGATCAGGCTGGTATCGAGCCGGGGACGAGGACGGGCGAGTTGTCCGATGATCAGTTGGCCAAGATTGCCCACGTGGTCAACGCAGCCGGCATTGTGATCGAGGGCGACTTGCGGCGTGAGATTCAGGCCAACATGAAGCGTCTGAACTCGATTAATTGTTACCGTGCGTTGCGTCACCGGCGGGGCTTGCCTGTGCGAGGCCAGCGGACTTCGACCAATGCCCGGACGAGAAAAGGAAAGCGCCGCACGGTGGGCGTGATCCGTAAGAAGTAGAGTTTTAGAGCGCAAGGAACCTAGATCATGGCGGACAAGTCAGAAGATAAAGTGAAGGCAGCCGACAGCGCGGCGGCGGTCGAACCGAAGGCAACTTCCGAAGTTGCTGAGGTGAAGGAGGTTAAGCCGGCACAGCCTCAAACGGCTGAAGAAGTCTTCTTGGCCCTCGAAGGTGGGGAGGAAAAGGTCCGCATCCTGCGCGCCAAAGGTAGTAAGAACGTCTACACTGGCGTAGTCCATGTATTGGCCACCTACAACAACACGAAGGTGACCGTGACCGACGTGAACGGCAATGTGATTGGGTGGTCCAGCTCCGGCAAGATGGGCTTTCGAGGCTCCCGGAAGAGTACTGCATATGCGGCGCAGTTGGTCTCTCAGGATGCCTGTCGGCAAGCGATGGGGCACGGGTTGCGTTCCGCCGAGGTCCGCGTTAAGGGGCCTGGAGCGGGTCGCGAGTCTGCGGTCCGTGCGGTTCAGAACATTGGAGTGGAAATCACAGTGATCCGAGATGTGACGCCAGTTCCACACAATGGTTGTCGGCCGAAGAAGGCCCGACGCGTCTGATGCATTTTCGAGCCGATCTATTCTAACTTTTTTCGAATTACGTTATGGCAAGACAACGAGGCCCAACGGAGAAAATCAGTCGCCGATTCGGCGTTCCGCTTTTCGGACCATCTAAAGCACTTGAGCGCCGGGCTTATGGTCCTGGACAGCACGGGGCGCGCAACGTCCGGAAGAAGCGCTCGGACTTCTCCGTCGCTCTGGGAGAGAAGCAAAAGCTTCGTCTTCAGTATGGCATCATGGAGAAGCAGTTTCGCGGTTACTACGAGCAGGCCTCTCGCCGCAAGGGCGTTACTGGCCACATCATGCTCCAGTTGCTGGAGACCCGGCTCGACAACGTTTGCTTCCGGATGGGGTTTGGTAATACCCGTCGTGCGGCCCGTCAGTTTGTTGGCCATGGGCACGTCACTGTGAATGGTCGCCGGGTAAACATCGCGTCCTACCAGTGTAAGCCCGGCGATCTGATCAAGGTTCGGGACAACCAGCATTCTACCGGTTTGGCCATGCGTTTGCTTGATTTGACTCAGGCGACTCCGATTCCAGATTGGATCAATGTAGATCGCGAGCACCTCAACGGCGTCGTCGTTCGGCTTCCTGAGCGGGACGAGGTTGACCCGATGGTCAACGAGCAGCTCGTCGTCGAGTTGTATTCCCGTTAATCGCATGGCGATCGTTGCCTAGATTGCGCTTTCATTGGCCGGCAAGGGTGTCTCCTTCGCCGGCCTTTTCGTTCCCCGCGCGGATGTGGGCAAGTGCTTTGTCGTAGCTCGCCTGTGACAGGTAGTGGTTGAGTCGCGCGTCGATTTGGCTGCTTAGCTCCGCGTGTGCCCCTACGATGGCTTCAGATACCTCCTGCAGCTGGCGCAGCTGTTCTGCGGGGTTTCGAGTCCTTAAATCGTGATTGGCGATCACAATGAGTCGGTGTTCCAGCAGCTCGGCCAAGGTATTCAGAGTCACGGCGACAAGGTTGAACCACACCCAGCGAACTTCAAGTCCGTCTAGGCTGCGTCTGGGGCGCGGTGCTGTCCTCGATCGCCGTTGGAAGGACGAAGCTTGCGTAGCTAGCGCCCAGATGGAGGCGCTCCGGGGGAAAGGGATCGCAACAAACCGACCGCGCGCATTGAAGCTGAATTTGTTACCCGGCTAGTTAGGAGTTCGCCGGGCTTCGTTTGAAGACTGTTCGCTTGAAATGTGTCGGGCAGAACCGTCCAGATAGCGATCACGGCAAGTGATTTGTGCGGTAAAAAAAATCTACGGGGCGGCTACGGGCTGAGGAGGTCGGATGCAAAAAAAACAGGTTGTTGTTAGGGTCATTTTTGCTTTAATCGGTTCCCACACTCGCTGATTCTGGTGGCCCTCCCGTCACCACTGTTTACCCTGGATTTGCAACGCCACAACTCGAAAGAGGAGCTGCCTACAGCTTTTAGGGCGGAGCTGTGTCCCGGTTGAGCAGGAACCGGTGGGTGGATTCAAGAACCATACCATGAAGACAGATGAACACAACGCTGCTCCAGCAGTAGCGGCTGGCGACGCTTTGACCCCAAATCTCAATGGCAGAACAGTTAAGCCCCCCGCAGATGCCTCTGCGACCCTTTGGAAAAGTATTTGCAAGGGATTAGGCAAACGGGTGGGCAAGGATGTGGTGGACCGTTGGTTCTCCGACGGAAACATCAGTTACCTCGACAAGGCGGAATTACGGATTCGTTTCCCGACGAGTCTTCACGTGACTTGGGCGGAGACCTACTACCGCCCTGATCTGGAACGCGTGGTCGAGGATCAAATTGCCGCGAAGCCGAAGATCACCTTGGAGGCTCCCGCAGAGTTGGACAGCACGCTTCCCTTCGAGGATGAGCTCGAGATCGCTCCTGAGTGCGACTCTGAAGTGGATGGATCGGTAGTGATCATTCCGGAATCAACACCAGCGGCCCGGATCAATGAAGCTCGGCTGAATCCCAAGCATGCGTTCGACTCCTTCGTGGTGGGCGACAACATCGCCTACTGTCACGCGACGGCGCTGGCGGTTGCTGAGCGACCGGGGGGGCGCTACAACCCTGTCCTCTTTTACGGCAACAGCGGACTTGGCAAGACGCATTTGCTCTCTGCGATCGGCTTGTCCGTACTGCAGCGGCATCCAAAGAAGCGGGTCCTGTTTGTGACAGGAGAAGAGTTCACCAACGAATTCATTGACGCAGTACAGCATGGGAAGCTGTCCCAATTCCGTGCGCGTTACCGCCGTGTGGATGTGCTGCTGATCGACGACGTCCAGTTCGTCGCTGGCAAGGATGCCACCCAGGAAGAGTTCTTTCACACCTTCAACGCTTTGGTGAATCATCGCAGCCAGGTGGTGCTGGTCAGCGACAGGGCTCCAGCCGACATTCCTCGTCTGGAGAAGCGCCTTTTGTCACGTTTTCAGTGGGGGATTACCGCTGAACTTTTGCCGCCTTCGGTAGAGACGCGGATTGCCATCCTGCGGCAGAAGGCTCACGAGTGGAGGGTGGAGCTTGATATGGAGATTATCGAGTTTCTTGCGGATCGAATTCGGAAAAATGTTCGCATGTTGGAAGGGGCCCTGTTGCGGGTGTCTTCCTATGTCTCGCTCTACCGTGGCGCAATCACCGTGCAGCAAGTGGAGACGCATCTTCAAGACATGCTCTGCCAAGAGGCGCGTGGGGCGATGGTCACGATCGGAGCGATTCAGAAGGAGGTTGCTTCCTACTTCGACGTAAGGCTCGGAGATCTCAATGGGCGGAGCCGGACGCAGTTGATCATTCAGCCCAGGCACGTTGCGATGTATCTGAGCCGGGAGCTGACCAACGCGTCCCTGAAGGAGATCGGGCAGTCGTTCGGCGGGCGGGATCACGGCACAGTGATCCATGCGTGTCGGCGGGTGGACGAGGATATGGCTTCGAGCGGGGAAACCCGGCGAGTCGTCGAGTTTCTCCGGGACAAGATCACGGGCTAGGGATTCGAAGCTGTGTGGGGGATCGGCATGATCCCGGGTGCAGTTGGAGCTTGACGTTGGAAACACTGTCAGGATTCCAGCTGTGCCGGATTTCATTAGACAGGCGGTGAAAGTCCGCTCTACTGTGACAAATCGCGATTTGGGGGTGGGTTGCCCTGCCAGGACACGAAAAGTCCACGGAAGAGACACTGATGAAATTCAAAATCACCAAGGAGAAGTTCATTGAAGGGTTGCAGCAAGTGCAGCATGTCGTGAGCACCCGGACGACGTTGCCAATCCTGTCGAACGTCTTGCTTCAAGCCAAGGGAGGGAAAGTTGAACTGACCACCACCGACCTTGATGTTGGAGTGCGGGGGGCTGTTGATGCGGATGTCGAAGAAGAGGGTTCGACGACCCTTCCGGCCCGTAAGTTGGCCACCATTGTCAAAGAGTTGCCTACGAGCGAGATTTCGATCGAGATCAATGGGAACAATATCGCGGCAATCAAGTCAGGCCCGAGCTTCTTCAAGATTCTGGGATTGAGCCAGGACGAGTTCCCGCAATTGCCTGATTTTAGCGGCTCGAAGGAGATTGTCTTGGACCAGAAGTTGGTGAAGGACGGTCTGAAAAAGACCTTCTACGCGATTTCGACCGACGAGACGAGGTATGTTCTGAACGGCATCAACTGGTCGTTCGCCGGAGGCAAGCTCACGCTGGTGGCCACCGACGGACGTCGCTTGGCGATGGTCGATCAGGAAGTCGACCTTCAGGATTCTCAAGCGCGGGATGTGATCGTTCCGACCAAGGCCATCAATGAGCTGCAAAGGTTGCTCGCCGACGCGGGTCAGGTGCGGATCAGTATTGGTGAAAGTCAGATCGCTTTTGAACTCAACGGATATCTCCTGACGAGCAAGTTGATCGACGGAAACTTCCCGAACTTCCGCCAAGTGATTCCTGGCGCGCCTCGCTATCGGGTGACTATGGACCGGTGCCTTCTCTTGGAGACCGTTCACCGCGTCTCCTTGCTGACCAGCGACAAGACAAGTTCTATCAAACTGGTGTTCAGTGAGGACAACATCGAGATCATGGCCAACGCTCCGGAGGTGGGCGAAGCCCGAGAGTCTCTGCCAGTGAGTTACAAGGGGGAAAAGATGTCGATCGCCTTCAACCCTGAGTTTCTCATGGCTCCTCTGCGTAATCTCGATAGCGACGAGGTTCACCTCGATTTGATCGACGAGATCAGTCCTGGCGTCTTGCGGATCAATGAGCCGTTCCTCTACGTGATCATGCCGATGCGCGTGACGGGCTGATTGGGGGCCGCGTTGTCTTCTGAATCGAAGGGGAGTGATCAGGAGAACCGACTGAGTCGGTTGGGCGCTGATCCTGCCGAGCCGTCCCTCTTGATTTCCTAGGTCAAAGAGGCCTGGTTTGGTCGAATGCCTCGCATCCGCCGGTAGACTAATGGGTAGATGCAAGAGAATCGCGCCGCGTCACGGTTTTTGCGGTCCGCTTTTGACGAGGAAGCCCTCCAGGAAGCGGCAGATTCGTGTCGTGCCGAATTGGGGGGGGATCCCTCTGTGGTTTTTGCCCAGGTCAGTTCCGACTGGTTGCCCCGCTTGCGGGATGCCGTCGAGATCATCCGGGTTTTCGGGCACTCGCTTCACGTAATCGGGAGCAGTGCTGAAGGCTTTGTCGGGGTAGGGCTGGATAGCGAACGCGTCTCCGGTTGTTCGCTTCTCTTTCTTCGTTTGCCGGAAACCCGGCTTCGCTTTCTGAAAGTGAAGGCTGACGAGGTCGAGAGTTTTTCTGGGGATCAAAGCGACCCGGGCGGTTCCTGGCTCGCATTTTGTAATCCCTTCTTGGCGCATGGCGAACGTTGGATGAAGCGTTGGAACCGGGTTTTTCACCATGCGCCGACCTACGGCGGTCTGGCTAGTGGCACTTCCGGCGCGGAAGGAACTGCTGTTTTTCTGGACGGTGATTCCCAGCACTTGGCCTGCGTCGCGGTGCGCTTGAGCGGCGGGATGCGAGTCAGAGGCTTGGTCAGTCAAGGGTGCCGTCCCATCGGGATGCCCTATACCGTAACTGGAGTAAAACGGAATGTGGTTACCTCCATCGGTTCTCGGCATGCCTTCAAGGTCCTTGAAGAAGCCTACGAGGATTTGAACCGGAGTGAGAAGCTGGCGGCACCGGGCAATCTCTTCGCCGGCATCGCCTTGACCGAGTATCGCGAGGATTTTGGACGGGGGGACTTTCTCGTTCGCAACATCCTAGGTGCGGATCCCGAAAAGGGGGTCGCGCTTGGGGCTTTTCCCCGGAGCGGGCAGACTTTGCAATTTCAGGTGAGGGACAAGGAGACGGCGGATGCGGATTTGCGGAGGCTCTGCCGAGTCGGCCTCGAGGATCACGGTGTGCCGTTCGGCGGGATGCTGTTTAGTTGCATCGGTCGTGGCTCGCGGATGTTCGGTGTCCCAAATCACGATGCCCGTGTCGTTGAGGAAACCTTCGGGCGCATCCCCATGGGCGGGTTTCTCGGCAATGGGGAGATCGGTCCCGTTGGTGACCGGAATTACCTCCACGGTTACACAGCCTCGACGGCATTTTTTTACCCGGGCTGATCACTTGACCGACGTCTCTTGCCCGTCGGCACCTGATCAACTAGTCTCATTCCATGCTCCGTTTCTCTCCCGTTGGAACCTTCCTTGCAGCTTGCGTTTTTCTTTTGGGGGCTTCCGCCCTTCCGGCGGAAACCATTGCCGATGCATTCACCGCGCGGATGCGGGAAGCGACCCTGACTGGCACCTGGGTTCCTCTACAAGGGGGCGGGCTCGGTGCGGAGAAACCGGACGCATACCAGGTGGTTCGGGCGAGGCAGGTCGATGGGGATCAATGGGAGCTTGTGTGGCGGTTGTCGCACCAGGGCCGAGATGTCGAGTATCCATTCCCCTGTCAGATCACATTCGCTGGCGACGTCGCAGTGTTGATCCTCGACAAGGTCCAAGTTGGCGACGGCAGGTTTTACTCGGCCCGAGTGATGTTCCATGAGGATGTCTACACGGGGCGATGGTGGAGTCCGGCGGGGGAGGGAGGCTTGGTGAGTGGAGTGATTTCCCGGGCGGGCGATTCTTGAGATTCTGAGTCTGTGTCGAGGCGAAGCTTGCTCCGTTTGGGCGAAGGCTTGTAAGGTCCCGCATGGTCAGGTCTTTTTATGTCTGCATTGGTCGGGGCATCGTCATCCTCTTGGGATTGGCGCTGGTCCAAGCCGCCCAGGCAGAACTTCATTCGCATGGCGGCTGGGAAGTGTGTGCCTGCAAGCGGTGGATCGGTGATGAGGTTCCGTTCGATCCCGATTCCGCCCATGCAGGCAACGGTCGGAAGTATGCGCGGGATCGCGAGATCGATGTCCGGCACGTGCGGTTGGAGCTCGATCCGGACTTTTCGCAGAAGAGCCTGATTGGCGTCGCGACGCTTACATTCTCGCCGATCGCCCGGCCTTTGCGCGAGTTGCGGCTCGATTCAGTGGGTTTGCGCATTTCCAAGGTCGAAGCGTCCGCTCCGGTGGAGGCGTGGTCTTCCGGCAAGACTGCCTTGACCATCACGTTCGCTCAGTCGCTCCCGGTCGATGGGGAAGCCTGGGTCAAGGTCAGTTATGAGGCGGAGCCAAAGGATGGATGGTATTACCGGACGGAGGCCATGGGCTATCCGGCGGGAGATGATCACTTTTGGACCCAGGGTGAACCGGAGTGTCATCGCTACTGGTTTCCAGGTTACGATTATCCGAACGAGCGATTCACCAGTGAAGTGCTATGCCGGGTGCCCTCAGGCATGACGGTGCTTTCAAACGGCAGGCTGGCTGAAGAGCGAGTCGAGGGAGACCGGACCTTGTTCCATTGGCGCCAAGAATCCGAACATGTGAATTATCTAATTTCCGTGGTGGGCGGGTATTTTCGCAAGATGGAAGCAAAGCACGGAGATCTGCCGCTGGCTTTCCTGACGACGCCGTCCGAGTTTCCCGTGGCGGAGAATTCGTTTCGCGATACGGGGGCGATTCTGGCCTTTCTCGACGGGGAAATTGGGGTGCGTTATCCCTGGGCGAAATATTACAGCGTTTGCGTGGCGGATTTCGTAGCCGGCGGCATGGAAAACACCAGCGTCACCACCCTGACCAATAGCACGTTGTTCTCCGCGGAATCAGGTAATGTCCGAACCTCCCATCGGCTTGATGCCCACGAGGCGACGCATCAGTGGTTCGGTGATTTGCTGACCTGCAAAGACTGGTCCCACCTCTGGCTCAATGAAGGTTTCGCGACCTATTACACGCACCTCTACGATGAGCACAAGTCGGGCACGGATGAAATGCTTTATCAGCTCTACCGGGACGCACAGGGCATCCTGGAGAACGGGGACGAGAAACCCATCGTGTGGCGGGGGTACGAAGACCCGATGGAGCAGTTCGATTATCGGGTGTATCCCAAGGGAGCCTGGGTGCTTCACATGATTCGGAGCCAGGTCGGGCCGGAGCTTTTCCGGCGTTGTATTCGCACCTATGTCGAACGCAATCGCAATCGCAACGTGGTGACTCAGGATCTGGTGGATGTGCTGGAGGAACTTACGGGCCGTTCCTGGGACGAGTTCTTCGATCAATGGGTCTACCATGGAGGCGAGCCCGCGATTCAGGCCAGTTATGCTTGGGATCAAACCAAGGGGCAGGCCAAGGTGACGATCAAGCAAACTCAGAAGCTGAGCGATGCCGTGCTCCTCTTTGATTTCCCGTTCCCAGTGCGCTTTGTCGATCAGGCGGGCGTCACCCACGATTTCACGATTCGCGTGCATGACACCCGGGAGGATTTCTTCTTCGATCTCCCATCCCAGCCCAAACTGGTCAGGCTTGATCCCAGGATGACGGTGCTGGCGAAGGTTGATTTCGTTCCGGCAGATCCATTGCTGTTTGTTCAACTGGGAGAACCAAGTGATCTGCATGGCCGGTTGCTGGCGGCGAAGGCCCTCGGTGAACGGAGCGATGGCAAGAGCGTGTCTCTTCTCAAAGGGCGGGTGCAGGGAGATCCCTTTTACGGAATGCGCATTGAGGCGATTCGAGCCCTCGCCAAGATGCACACCGGGGAGGCTTTGGCCGCGCTTCTGGAAAGCAGCACCCAGGATGATGACCGGGTGCGTCAGGCCGTGGTCCGGGCAGTGGGTGGCTTTTATACAGAATCGGCCCAGGCCAAGCTGAAGGAAGTGGTGGCCAAGGAGCGCAATCCCGAGATCGTCGCGGAAGCTCTGTCGGCTCTCGGTAAGTTTCCCGGCGAAGAGGTCCGCACGGTCTTGCTCGATTCATTGAAGAGGGAAAGCTATAGGCAGAAAATCTCGGTCGCGGCAATCGAAGCATTACGGGACCGGGCTGAGCCTGAAGCGGCCAGCCTGCTGCTTGCTCACCTTCAAGCCAAGGGCACATCCTTTACCTCCATGGATCTTGGGCGTGCCTGGAACGCCCTTGCCTATCTGGCCCGCGAGAGCGATGCCGCAGGGCGTGAACCAGTGCGGCTCTATCTGGCGGATCAGGTCGATCATCCCAAAGAGACCTTGCGGCGGTCCTCGATTGCCGCGCTTGGGACCCTGGAGGATGAACGTTCCGTTGGTTTGCTCCGGGCTTTGGCGCAATCTGGAGCTTCGGATGAGCCGGAGACCAAAGCTGCGGAGGCAGCTTTGAAGCGGATACAGGCAGAGCGAGCACAGGCTCAGGAAGTGGAGGATCTGCGCAAGGAAGTCTTGTCCCTGCAGAAGGACGTGCGCAGGCTCAGCGAGGGGATGGACGAGTTGCGCAAAAAGGTGGCTCCTGAAAAGGCCAAGTGAGGAGGGCTTAACGGAAGGCGATGTGATTGGACTGTTCCCGTTGGTAGACTCCCCAGTCGGCGGTTTCCGCGACCGACTGATAGGCCACGTAGCGTAGGGAGGCGAGCCGGAATGCTGGGGTCAAGTCTGCGGAACTCAGGTGATGGCGAGCTTCGGAGATCACCAACGCTGCGCGTCGGTATTTTTGTGCCGTGACCGCGTGAGCGGCAGATCGTTGATGCAGTAAGGCAGCCGCGATGCCGAGAACCGGAGTAAGTAGATCACCGAAAAGTTTGGGGATGCGAATCCACTCGCCCACCGCATCACCACGGAATGGAACGACGGCCCTGATCGAGGGAAACTCAACTACCGCAGGCGCCAGAATCATTGAAAGCGATGCCACGACGGCGAAACTGGTGAGGGCAAAGCAGAGCCTGAGCTGGGCTTCCGTCGATCGTGCGGATTCCGCTTCTCTTCCCGCAGCCCCAGAGATGGAGCCGTCTACCTTCGGTTTGCCAAAGTAACGGTGCTGGGCCTCCACCCAATAGTATTCGGCCCACTCGATGCGAACCGGATCTGGGGTTGGATTCTCGGCAGGGGCGCGACGCCCGAGCCCTCCGGCGCTGGCCATGGCCGTTTCCAACGCTTTGAAGGTGATGGAGTGCTCTTTGGTCGTCTCATGGTGCGCTGCGAACACATCAAGGGTGTGGAATCCGGTTCCGGCGAGGCGTTGGAAGAAGTCGATCCGTAACGCTTCCGCAAGGGACCTCGCCATCAGATAGCGGTGGCGCAATTGCCGGAACTGAATCCGGTAGTGGAAAGAAAGGATGGTGAACAGCACGATGAAGGCGATTCCCGTCAGCTTGAGTGCGTTTAATCCCGCCACGACGGGAGGCAGCTCGGGCATGAGGGCGTCACCGTTGTTGAAGGACCAAATCCCCGCACTGGCCAAGGCCACAAAGGTGGCGATCCGACCGGCGGCCGACGCCTGGGGGCGCTGGTATCGAATCGCGATGGCGTCGGCGATGGCAAAGTTCCAAATTAAGTTCCGGAGCGGTGCCTCCAGGGTGGAATAAATGCGGGTGAATCCGGCCAGTCTGGCCGTCCGGCCACCGGTGGGGCGATCGGAGTATTGCTCCTCCGGGGAACTCAGCAGGTTGAGCGCGGATTCCTCCACGGCGGCTCGCTGGCGCGGGTTGAGGCTGGCCTTGGCGATCTCCTGGCGCAAACGTGACAGTTCCTTGCCGGTGTGGTTCTCATCGGTCCACCAGCGCAACACTTCGTCGAGTTCCTCAAGCGGATTGGTCATGTGCATCTGCCGTTGCTGCCCCACGAAAGCGGAAACCTCCTTCAGGCACAAGGATTTAGGCGCAGTGAATCATCGGGCGCTGAAGTCGATCATCGCCTTGATCACCCCGCACGCGGGATCGGAGATGCGTTCGAAGTCAGTGGGGACGTTTCCGAAGGTGGTCCGGTGGGTGATCCAGGAATCAGTCCGGATCTCTCCGCGTTCCAAGAGGGAGATGACCTGGGTAAACTCAGCGGAGAGGGCGTTGCGGCTTGCCTTCAGGGTCACCTCGGGCCGATGCATCAGTGGCTGCGGGAAATGAATTTCCTTGGTCGTCAGGCCGACGTAAACGAGCGTTCCGCTTTGGGCGACATGTGCGAAGGCGGTCGACATGGATTCGGCGTTGCCCGTTGCGTCGATCACCAGCGCGAAGCGATCGCCTCCTGTGAGCGCGCGGACCGAAGCGGCTTCCGAACCGTCCCCCTGGGCGAGGATGGTTTGGGGGATGCCGTAGGTCCGCCGCACGAATTCCAAGCGGGACGCATCCCGGTCCATCACGGAGAGGGGGGCGCCGCTGAGCCGGAGGAACTCCAGGGTGGCCAGGCCAATGGGGCCCACTCCAATGAGGAGAACCGGCTCGCCTGGACGTGGTGCGCCCTGTGCGGTGGCATGGCAGCCGATCGCGAGTGTCTCTACCAGGGCGAGGGCCTCGTAGCCGAGGACGGTCGACGGATGAAGCTTGCGCGCGGGCAGCAGAAAACGCTCGCGAAGTCCGCCCTCGGTCATAATGCCGAGCACCTGGAGAGTTTCGCAACAGTTGGTCCGTCCTCGGCGGCATGCGAAACAGGACCCGCAGTTCAGGTAAGGCTCGACGCTGCACCGGTCCCCGGGGCGCACATGATCCACTCCGCTGCCCACGGCGAGGATCTCCACTCCCAGTTCATGGCCAATGATGTTTGGATATCTCCAAAACGCGGCCTGGCCGAAATAGCCAGCCCGGTCCGTTCCGCAAATCCCCATGCGATGGGTCGCGACCAGGGCTTCGCCAGGACCGGGGAGCCCGGGATCGGCGACCTCGATTTCTCGAAAGTCGCGGGGTGCGTGCAGGCTGATCGCTTTCAACTATTGACCTCCTGTTTCGGCTCTCCGGTTCTCTGCCTGGCCGCCCATTTTCGGGCCATTCGTAGCACCGATTCGTCGCGGCTGAAATCGGTAAGTCGATCGAGCGGCACCCAAGCCAAGTCGTGGGATTCAGGAGAAACCTCGTATTGCCCGTCGCCATTGTGGCGAAGCGCGAAGCGAACGTCCCAATGAAAGTGAGCTGGCTCGGTGCCTCGAGCTGGGATCGGGTGCACGTCCAAGTCAAAGATCTCCTCAAAGATCGGTTCCAGCGGGTCAAGGCCCGATTCCTCCCGGGCTTCGCGGAGCGCCGTATCGAGGATATCCGGATTTCCATCACAGTGCCCCCCGGGTTGGACCCAGATATCCAGTTTGCGGTGGTGGGTGAGAAGGACGTGGTCGCCCGCCCGGTTCAGGATCCAGGCTGATCCAGTCAGGTGTCCGCAGAGAAGTTCCCGGCGGAAGCAATCCGGCTCGGCTTCGATGAAATCGAGGAAGCGGGCAATGATCTCCTCCTCACCGGGGTGGTGCTGAGCATAGCTCCGGATCGCTCTGAGCAGGGGCTGGCGGTGCATTGGGACAGGGTGTAGCCTGCTGCTTCGTGGTCAATTCCTCTTCTTCCCCGATTTCATGGCGGCATCTTGAAATTCTTCGGTCTGAAGAGCGCGACAATCCGGCACCTCGGGCTTGAACCCTGGGGCGATTGCGTGATAGGCTTTTCCTCATCATGGAACAGCTCCACCAGATGCAGTTGACCTTCGCTCCCGAGGATGATCGTCTACTCTTCCGCGTGAACACCGCCGGCGGGCGTCACCGGGCGGAATTCCGATTCTGGTTCACGCGCCGCTACGTGAAACTCCTCTGGACGGCGTTGATGAACATGCTGGAGCGCCGCCAGCCGCAAAAGTTTCCGGATGAAATCGCCAAAACGAAGGCGTTGGCCGTGGAACACCAAAAAGCAGTCGAACAAGCGGACTTTCAAACCCAATACCAGGAGAGCGCCGTCTTTCCGCTAGGGGAGCAGCCGATCCTCGTCTCTCGCGTCACCCTCAAGGAAAACGAGCGGGGCGAGCAAATCCTCTGCATCCATCCCACCAACGGTCAGGGACTCGAACTGGGGCTCAACGACCAGATCCTCCATTCTTTCTGCAAACTACTCGCGGATTGCGCGAAGACGGCGGAATGGGATTTGCCGTTCGACTTCGCGAAAGCAGAGGACCTAATCGCCCGCAGAGGACTGAATTGATTCGCTTCGGTCCTCGCCCTGGGCCTCAAGCCTTGGGGACGTGAGCGGCAATCCACTCCACCAACAGCTCCCACCCCTCTTGCGAGGAGGTTTGATCGAGCAAATGGGACAAATGGTGCTCCGACTCCGATGCCCGGTCGGTGCTGTTGGAGCCGGTTTCGGTCCAAACCTGGGCTACATGCACGGATTCTGCGGTCCAATCAGAAACCAGTTCCACGGGGGTGAATTCCGCCATGGGACTCGCCGAATAGAGAACCCGTGGTTCTAGAGATTCGGCCAGAACCCGGTCCAGGGGAAAGGAAGAGCGTCGCCGGAACATGTGCGTGAGGGTCAAACGTAGGCTAGGCAAAGTCTGCGTTGATCGCAAGCAACATCCTTCGTGCCAACTCCCAATCCCCGGACCGGATGGCTACATCAGCTTGGCGCCGGCTTCCGCCAGATCGCTGCGCTCGCCTTTTTCCAAGGTCACATGGGCCGCGATTCCGAGACCGCGCAACCGGCGGCGGGTGTAGACCAAGCCATTGCTCCGGCTATCGACGTAGGGATTGTCGATCTGCTCCGGGTCGCCGATCATCACCAGTTTGGCCCCCTTGGACATACGGGTCACCACCGTTTTGGCTTCGAGCGGGGACATCTGCTGGGCTTCATCGAGGATGAAGAAGCGGTTCGGGATCGAGCGTCCCCGGATGTAACAAAGTGCTTCGATTTCGACCATCTTCGAGTCGATCAATTCCTCGTAGGGACTGCGCACCCGCTCCTGGGGATTGGGCTGCTTGCCGCCTTTCTTGGCTCCGCCGCCAGCGGGGAGAAGATAATCGAACGCATCGTAGATCGGCTGCAACCAGGGCCGCATCTTCTCTTCCAAATCCCCGGGAAGATAACCGACGGAATCGCCCATCGGAACCACGGGGCGACTGATCGTCATTCCGGAGTAAACCCGGTCGAACACGCAATGCAACCCGGCCGCGACCGCGAGGAGCGTTTTCCCGGTACCCGCCGCACCGAAGCAGGTGACCAGCGAAATGGTCGGGTCGAGCAGGGCATCGAGGAGGCAATGCTGCCCAAGGTTCATCGATTTGAGGCGGACGCCCTTCGGATTGCGCAGAGCATCCGGGACGTTGAGCTTGATGAATTGCTCCGTGCTGGTGAAGCGGGCCGGCATGGTTCGCTTTTCGCCCGCAGACAGGAGCACATACTCATTAGCGGCCAGTTGGGGGAGGCGATTCAGTTCCAGTTCGATCACTCCTGTACTGGCAAAACGCTGCAACTCACTGGCGCAGACATCGATCTGGTGCACACCAGTTCCGTGGACTTCGGAGGGCTTGACCTTGTCGTTCTTGTAATCTTCGCAATTCAGACCAATGGCGCGGCCCTTGAGTTGCATGTTGAGATCCTTGGTCACCAGAACCGTCGGCGACGCGTTTTCCTCCGCGATCAGCAGGGTGCAGGCGATGATGCGGTGGTCGACCTGGTCTTGGTTCGCGAAGACCCGATGAAACCGAGCCAAGCGCTGCTGCGCCGTGGGATGGGCCGGATCGGCCACGACCAGCCGGAGCGTTCCGCCTCCTGGCGTCGGCACCCCGGTGGTGATGGCATCCGGACTGTTCTCAAACACCTCGGTCAGGATACGATGCACGATCCGAGCGCTTGCTCCGCGGTCAGTTTGCTCGTTCTTGAATCGGTCCAACTCGGAGAGGACCTCGACCGGGATGCAGACATGGTTGTCCGCGAAACGCTCGATGCAGTGCGGATCGTGGATGAGAACGTTGGTGTCCAGGACAAAGTTCTTTCCGTGGGCCGACGGGGCTCGCAGCCCAGAAACCGGTTCCTTTTTGCGGCGGAGCGGCTTGTTATTGGGAAGGTCGGAGGCCTGGAAAAGACCGTTGTCGCTCGCTTCCGGAGTGGGCTTGGCTAGGGTGCGTGAACTCATCAAGGTTATGGTTGTGACTCGTGCGCTTTTCGGGTTGAGGAGCAGTTTGCACTTACTCCTATGACTCTAACTTGATCACCATGGGGCCGTTGTGCACAGCACGCAAATGTAACATTTCCGAAACATAAGCAAGATTGAAGAGGTGATCGTGTCAGGGCCTGCGAGCTCTGATGCAATTCTCTTGCCAATCGGCGGCCCAGCGTTGTTTAGCTCAAGAATGATTTCGTTCCCTTGCCAGTCGGCGGCCTATTGTTTGTCCCTTGTCTTCCTTCCTTTCTTGGCGTGGTCCGACGAAGAATCCGCCCGCGTGGCCCGTTCCCCCAAAGAGATCGCCACCGCCCTGGCCGCGCACTACGGACACACCATGAAGGAGGTCGCCTACATTCCCGCCTTGGCGTTGATCGGCCGTTTGGATGTGGCGGCCTGGACCAAGGATACGGGGGCCGTCACGGATGTTGAGTCGATCGCTGCGGTGGCCAAGACCCCGGATGGACAGCTCTCGGGCCCTGCCTTTGCCGGGCATCTCATCTATGCGCGGCTGGGCCAGAAAGACCGCGTTGTCTCGGTAGCTTCCCTCGCCTTGGACGCCGGAGGCAAGGCGGTTGCGTTTTTGCCAAACCACGGAGAGATGAGTGATTCGGTCTTCATGGACTGCCCCTTGCTGGCCGCAGCGGCGCGTCTCACCGGGAATCAGAACTACAGCAAGGCCTGCCTCAATCACTACGAGTTCATGCGGACGATGTGCCGCCGCCCGGACGGGATTTACCGGCATTCACCGCTCAACGAGGCCGCTTGGGGGCGTGGCAACGGTTTCCCGGCGCTCGGGTTGGCCCTGGTTCTGCGCGAACTTGAGCCTGAGTCTCCAGACCTCTCCTATTACCGGAAAGAACTCGAGGCTCATCTCAAGGCTCTGCTTCCGTTCCAAGATGCCGCCGGAATGTGGCACCAAGTCATCGATCATCCCGAGAGCTATCCGGAATTCAGCGCCACTTGCATGATCGGGTTCGCTCTGCACCAAGGAATACGGGAGGGTTGGCTGGATCGCGCCACCTATGAACCCGCAGCGGACCGGGCTTGGGAGGCCGTCAAACGCCGGATCGGGACCGATGGCGAACGGGTCGAAGGCGTCTGCACCGGCACCGGAAAACAGAAGACGCTGGAGGACTACTTCCAACGCCAGGCCATTTTTGGGCGGGATGATCGGGGCGGCGCGATGGCCTTGCTCCTGGCGGTGGAGCGGGATGTCTGGGAACAAGGCCGGTGATGATCGGAGTCTCGGGAAGACCGAAAAATCGTGGGACGAGTGAAAGGATTCCTCCGGTAGAACCGTGATTGGACACGTTTCCCAGATTTCTGCATTGAACGATCCGGTGAAGATTCCATCCAAAGTTCGTCCCCACCACCCGATGAAAGACCTCCGCTTTTTCCTTCTTCCCCTGCTGCCGTTTTTCGGAAGCGTCTCCTTCGCCGCAGAACCGACCAGCGTTGACTTCGCCCGGGACATTGCACCGATCTTTGAATTCAATTGCGTCGAGTGCCACCGGGCGGACAAGATCAAGGGGGCGTTGCGCATGGATTCCCATGAGTGGCTCCTCAAGGGGGGCGATGGCGGACCTGCGGTGGTGGCCGGCAAGCCGGATGAGAGTTCCATCCTGGAGCGCGTCATGCTTCCTGCGGATGACAGCGATGTGATGCCGCCCGAAGGAGGGCCGCTCAAACCGCAGGAGATCGAGATGCTCCGCAAATGGATCGCCGCGGGCGCTCCCTGGCCTTCTGGGCAGCAGTTGGTCGCCAAAAATAAGGAAGATTACCTCGGACCGCAGCCGCTTCCCGACCGCAAAAAGAAGATCGTCGAGGTCAAAGTCTTCCCCGAAACGGTCAATCTGGAGAGCGCCAAGGACCGGCAGAGCTTGGTGGTGATGGCACGCTATGAGGACGACACCACCTACGACGTTACGGCCAATTCCGAGTTTGTCCTTGCGGATCCCAAGCTCGCCGACCGCCGCAAGCACACCTTCTTCCCCAAGGCCGATGGCGCTTCGAATCTCGCGGTGAAGGTCGGCGGACAAACCGTTACGGTCCCGTTCAAGGTGGCTTCAGCGACCAAGGCCGCGCCGACCAGCTTCACGCTGGACGTTATGCCCATTTTCATGCGGGAGGGCTGCAACGTCGGTGCCTGCCACGGCTCCGCTCGCGGACAAGATGGATTCATGCTCTCGCTCTTCGGCTACGATCCTTCCGGCGACTTCCACCGGGTCACCCGGGAGATGAACGGTCGGCGGATCAATCTCGCGATTCCCGAAGAATCGCTTCTCGTCGAAAAGGCTACGGAGGCCGTCCCCCACACCGGCGGGAAGAACTTTGAGAAGGGTTCCGACAGCTGGAAAACGATGGTCGATTGGCTCGCTCTGGGTGCGCCCAAGGATGGCACCGACCTTCCCAAGGTCACCGGAGTGGAAGTCATGCCCAAGCAGATGCTTCTGGAAGGGGATGGCACCAAGCACCAATTGACGGTGCGGGCCCGCTACTCCGACGGGACCGATCGGGATGTCACCAGCTTGGCCGTGTTCATCACGAACAATGAGCCGACCGCTGCGGTCAGCAAGGACGGCATGATCACCGCAGGCAAGCGTGGTGAGGCTTTTGTCATGGCGCGTTACGAGACGTTCACCGTCGGCAGCCAGGTCATTGTCATCCCAGAAGGCTTGGAGTATCAGCGGCCGAAAATCGCCGAGAACAACTATGTCGACGGCTTGGTCCACGAGAAGCTCCACAAGATGCGGGTCGTGCCTTCGGAAGTGTGCACGGACGAGGACTTTATCCGCCGCGCCTACATCGACATCGTCGGTCTCGTGCCTCCCTCGGACGTCTACAATGCCTACATGGTGAGCAAGGATCCCGCCAAGCGGGCCAAGCTGGTGGATGATCTGATCCAGCGCAAAGAGTTCACCGAAATGTGGGTCATGAAGTGGGCGGAACTTCTCCAGATCCGTTCCGCAGCCAACGTGGGGCAGGGGATCAGTTACAAGTCCTCCCTGCTCTACTTCAACTGGTTGGAGTCCCAGATCGCCCAAAACGTGCCCATGGACGAAATCGTGCGGAATCTCCTGGGGGCCAGCGGAGGCACCTTCAACAACCCGCCCACCAACTTCTACAACGTGGAGCGCGACCTGCTCAAACTCTCCGAGAACGTCGCTCAAGTCTTCATGGGCTTCCGTCTCCAGTGTGCCCAGTGTCATAATCATCCATTCGATAAGTGGACGATGAATGACTACTACGGTTGGGCCGCGTTCTTCACCCAGGTCGGGCGCAAGAACACCGAGGATCCTCGCGAGCAGATCATCTACAATAGCGGCAGTGGTGAATCGAAGAACCCGGTCGGCAACAAGGTCGCGGCTCCCCAATTCCTCGGCGGAAGCCCCGTGGATTTGAAAGGTCGCGATCGGCGCGAAGTCATGGCTGAATGGCTGACGGGGCCGGACAATCCCTATTTCTCGCGGAACATCGCCAACATGGTTTGGTCCCACTTCTTCGGCATGGGGATCATCGATCCAGTCGATGACGTCCGCGTGAGCAACCCGGCCACCAACCCAGAATTGCTCGATGCCCTCGCCAAGAAACTGGTGGATTATCGCTACGACTTCCGCAGCTTGGTCCGCGACATCTGCAACTCCCGCACTTACCAACTCGCCACCAAGCAGAACGCGACGAATAAGGACGACGAACGGAACTTCGCCAAGGCTCAGGTCCGGCGGATGCGCGCGGAGATCCTCCTCAACGCGATCACCCAGGTGACCGAGACCAAGGACAAGTTCGCCGGTCTCCCGCTTGGTGCCCGGGCCACCCAAATCGCGGATGGCAATACCACGAACTACTTCCTGACCACCTTCGGACGCGCCACTCGCCTCACGGTTTGCTCGTGCGAGGTCAAGATGGACCCCAGCCTTTCCCAGGCGCTCCACCTCATGAACGGAGACACCGTCTCCAACAAGATCGCCCAAGGTGGTGTCGTGAAGAACGCGATTGCCGCCGGCAAGACGCCCGATCAAATCATCGGAGATCTCTACGTCCGCTGCGTCAGCCGCAAACCGACCACGGATGAGGTCAAAGCCGTCATGGACCAGTTCCAAAAAGCGGGTGCCGACAAAGCCCTCCAACAGCAGATCCTTGAAGACGTCTTCTGGGCGCTCCTGAACTCCAAAGAGTTCATGTTCAACCATTGATCGTCGGCGCCCCGGTAGCGCGCTTGGTCCTCCAAGCGCCTCCGGCGTTCACGATCGTTGTCGTTGTCGTTGTCGACAGGTCGAAATTCGGTTTCGGCCACCACGGTTGCACAAGAAAGCAACGTGAACGTCTGCGCCCGGTAAGTTTGCTTGGTCCTCCAAGCGCTTCCCGCGTTCACGATCGTTGTCGATAGGTCGAAAATTCGACAACGACAACGACAACGACAACGACTGTCGACCCGAAGCAGAACCCCTTCGGCTACCGCGCCTCGACCCGATAAAGCGCCTTGTCCGTTCGCAGATACAACGCTTTGCCCACCGGCACTGGCGATGCCATGAGCGCGCCATCCAGCTGATTCTCTGCAATCACCTCGTAGGTCTTCCCCGGCTTGATCACGAACGTTTTCCCTTCCTGGCTCACCGCGTAGATCCGGCCATCCGCAAACACCGGCGACGCCGAGAAGTTTCCGCCGCCGCCGAGCCGCTCCTGCCAGAGAACCGTTCCCGTCCCGGCATCCGCGCAGGTGGCCACGCCGCGATCGTCGATCAGGTAAAGCTCCTCTCCGGCCAGCAGCGGGGAAGGCTGGTTCGGCATCGATTTGGTGATCTCCCAGGCAATCACCGGAATGCCCGATCCGTCGTAGCGATAGGCGAGCAGCTTGCTCTTCATGAAGCAGGTGGGCACATAGATCATCCCATGTCCGATGACCGGCCGGGACACGTTGGAGAACCCGAGGTGTCCGCCGTAGTTCACCTTCCAGCGTTCCTTGCCCGTGGCGGGATCGTAGGCGTACAGCCAGTCGGCCGCAGGGGAGAGCAATTCCGTCGATCCGTCCGGGAGCGGAAAGAGCAGCGGTGTGCCGTAGCTTTTGCGGAGCTGCGGATTCTCGTTCATTTTGCCGGTCCGCTCCGTCTTCCAAGCGACCTGACCGGTCGTCACATCCAGGGCGACGATGGATTGCTTGTCGCTGCCGTCGAGATGGAAGATCACTTTGTCCTTCCAAACGATCGGTGAACTGCCCGGCCCGTTCTCGTGCATGACGACGAGGGCTTCGTCCAAATTGGTCCACAGCACCTTGCCCGAAGAGGAATCAATCGCCGCAGTCCCAAAGGCGCCGAAGTGGGCAAAGACCTTTCCATCCGCCAAGACCGGCGTGGGGGAGGCATAGCTGTTCAGTTTGTGAACCCACTGCGGTTTCTCCCGCGTGATCAGCGGCACGTTGTGGAGGATCGCTCCGGTGTTCCGGTCGATGCAGATGGCATGGAGCCAGACTTTCGCCAAAAGGTTGAGCGGTTGTCCACCCGTGTTGGCTGCCAGTCGCGCCTTGGCGTCCTCAGGATCCGCCGTGGTTTCCATGGCCGTGGTCAGCCAGATGCGATCCCCATCAATGACCGGCGTGGAATGTCCCCGGCCCGGCAACGGCGTTTTCCAGGCGATGTTCGTGGCCTCCGACCAAGTCAGCGGCAAGCCCTTGGCTTCAGGAGCCTGTCCTTGCTGGCCGGGCCCGCGCCATTCCGGCCATTCAGCGGCGGAAGCGATCGCGGGTGCGAGAATCAGTGGGAACAAGAAGCGAAGGGCGGAGTGCATAGATGGACGTGACACCTTGCACGCGATTTCTAGCCTTGGTCAATCACTCCGTAAGGAAGCATGGAGTGGAGCGCGGACACTCCTGTCCGCCATTGGAGTGGTGGAGCAGCGACAGTCAACCTGCTTGACTGTCGCTTCCTCCGGGACCGTTCAAGGCATATTCGTTTCGCGAGATGGTCGCCGGGTGACCGGCCGGACGTTTCCGGCACCAAGGAACGGGGATATTGTTCTGTTCCGCGTTCCTACTCCTCCTCGAAACAAACATCGGGACGATGTCCCTTTCCTTCGTGCTCTTCGAGTCCTTCGTGGTGAACCGAATCGGCAATGGCACCACGAAGGGACGCCTCTGGGAATAGTGGAAGCGGCGTTCCGCCGCTTACCATCCGGATCAAGCGACGAGACGTCGCTTCCACCAACCTTTCCTTGCACCCTCCCCATTCCCCTGCCTAAGCTGCGCACCGCAAGTCATGGCGGATCCGGTTCTCAACGTCTTCCTCAGCGCCGTCACCAAGGAAATGGGTTCCTACCGGGCGGAAGTGGCCCAGGCCCTTCGGGAAAAGGGGCTCCACGTCAAGATCCAGGAGGACTTCAACACCGGGCCCGGCACGCTCCTGGAAAAGCTGGACGCCTACATCCAGCAATGCCACGCCGTCGTCTGCCTCATGGGCGATCGCTACGGCGCTGAACCGCCCGAGGCCGAACGCATCAAAATGGGCGGGCAACGGCACTCCTACACCCAGTGGGAATACCTCCTGGCCCGCAAACGCGGCAAATCCGTCTACATCTTCCGGCCCGCATCGGAAGAAACCCCGCGCGATCCCGAACACGCCGCGAATCCGGAGGACGCCGAGCTGACGCTCCTCCAACGCACCTTCTGGCAAACCCAGATCCGTGATCAAGGGACCGACCGGACACCGTTCACGAATCAGACCGATCTGGTCCGCAAAGTCCTCATCTGCGACTTCGTCGAAGCCAAACGCAGATCCGAGGATCGCGCTTTCTGGTGTTTCATCAGCTACCGGCACATTGACAATCGCGAAAAGGACCGGCAATGGGCGACCTGGTTGCACCGGGAGATTGAGCAATATGAAATCCCCAAGGAGTTGGTCGATACCCTAAATGAATTCGACGAGAAGATACCGTCAAAGATCTATCCCATCTTCCGTGATGAAGAGGAACTCGCCACCGGTTCCGACCTGACCGCCAAGATCTATGACGGGCTCAAACGATCACGGCGGTTGATTGTGGTTTGCTCTCCGCGCACCGGTGAATCCGTGTATGTAGAGAAGGAGATCCGTTATTTCAAACGGCTCGATCGTGAACGGTTCATTTATCCGGCCATTATTGAAGGTGATCCTCTAGCCACCACCGCGGAAGACGGCCGTTGTTTGCCAGAAGCACTTCGGTTCAAGGTTCGGCCAGGTACAACCGAATTGACGACCGAACCCGCACCTGAGCCACTGGCCGCGGATTTCCGGTTCCGGGGAACCGAACAAGGCTGGACCACCCCCGACGCGCTCCGCAAAGCGCTGCAAAAGAATCCACGGGGGATGTTTCCTGGGGACATCGATGAAGCCGTAGCCGAATACAGCGCCCAGTTGAACCGGGCGAAATTGAAGCTGATTGCCGGAATCATCGGGGTCGATCTCGGCAAACTGACCGAACGAGACAAGATTCATCAGCTCGAACAGGCCAGGAAGAAGGCGGAGGGCCTGCGGCGATGGTTGGCGGCTGTTGGATTGCTTGCCGTCTTAGCGATCATGGGCGGGCTGGTCGCCTGGTGGGCGTTTGGGAACGCGGAGGAACGGCGGCGGGAAGCCGAGGAGCAGAAGCAGTTGGCGCAGGTTCAAGCGGGCAAGGGACACATGCTGCGGGCAAGCCTGGCTGGAAACAGCAGTGACTGGGCCTTCTATGCCGCCCGGGCGGTGGGCTTCGAGAGCTTGGGAAAACCGGAGAAGGAACACCATCGCGAAGCGCAAGTGCCGCTGCTACGCCTAATTCGCCGATCCATCATGAATCCTCACGAGATTTGGATTCGGACCAGCCGCGCACTCGACGATCCGGGAGATAGTGGAGAACTGTTTCCGAACTTATTTGGGGCCCCGAATGCCGCGGAAGATGCTGCGAAGGCGTATCATGCAATCGCGATGGCGACATCCCGGCCCTTTCTGTGGACTTCACCCGTCGCGTCCCAACACTCGGGCTCCGTGAGCAGCGTGGCGTGGAGCCCGGACGGGCAAACCCTGGCCAGCGGCTCGTGGGACAACAGCATCAAACTGTGGGACGTGGCCAGCGGCAAAGAAAAGGCGACCCTGGCGGGGCACTCGGGAACCGTCACGAGCGTGGCGTGGAGCCCGGACGGGCAAACCCTGGCCAGCGGCTCGGATGACAACAGCATCAAGCTGTGGGACGTCACCACCGGCAAAGCAAAGGCGACCCTGGCGGGGCACTCGGGCTCCGCGTATACCCACTCGGGCTCCGTATATACCATAGCGTGGAGCCCGGACGGGCAAACCCTGGCCAGCGGCGCGTGGGACGACAGCATCAAGCTGTGGGACGCGGCCAGCGGCAAGGAAAAGGCGACCCTGGCGGGGCACGCCGCAACCGTGATTAGCGTTGCGTGGAGCCCGGACGGCCAAACCCTGGCCAGCAGCTTGTCGGACAAGAGCATCAATCTGTGGGACGTAGCCAGCGGAATAGAAAAGGCGACCCTGCCGGGGCACTCGGACTCCGTGAGTAGCGTGGCGTGGAGCCCGGACGGGCAAACCCTGGCCAGCGGCTCGTATGACAACAGCATCAAGCTGTGGGACGTGACCAGCGGCAAAGAAAAGGCGACCCTGGCGGGGCACTCGAGCGGGGTGATGAGCGTAGCGTGGAGCCCTGACGGCCAAACCCTGGCCAGCGGCTCGGGAGAATACGGCAAACCGGGCGAGATCAAGCTGTGGGACGTGGCCAGCGGCAAAGAAAAGGCGACCCTGACGGGGCACGCAAGCTCCGTGGAAAGTGTGGCGTGGAGCCCGGACGGGCAAACCCTGGCCAGCGGCTCGAAGGACCACAGCATCAAGCTGTGGGAGGCCACCGTGATCGTGCAGACCGATCTCTACGTCTATGTCAAAGAGGGCTGGTGCCGGTTCGATCCCAAGACGGAGAATCTGGAGTGGAACGAGCCGAAACGGGAACTTTATCGCTCCACCGAAATCCCGTTCCGGAACGTGCCGCGATGGTCCGCTCTCGGGATTCTCCAACGCAAGGATCTCGGAACCGACGAGAAACATTGGCTCCTCTATCTCAGAGCGATGCAGGCGGAGAACTGGGCGGCTGCCGCTCTTTATCGTGCCCGTCTCTCCCCGGAACAGCGCAAAATCCCCCACGCCTCGGTCGTTTGGGGCATCCGCACCCTGGCCGATCAGGCCGTTTCCGCCTGCAAAGCCGGGTTGCCGGTGATCGCTCGGATGCGCGTCGTTTCCGCCCTCGGGTTTCTTTCCGGGCTCGAACCCGCTCAGGCGGAATGGTTCTACGCCCGGCTCGGTGAGGGATTCGCGGAACAAGGGATCGAACCCGCCCAGGCGGAGCCGGTCCTCGCGGCGCTTCCGGATGACGCGGGGCGGGCGGCGGTGACGACGGGGAGATCTGCGGACGAGGTGGCACCGGTGCCGAAGTGACTCGTTTGAGTGGAGTCCAAGTGAAGGAATGCCGGACATTGAAAAAGCGCCACTCGTCGCCGCGTTCCAAACCCATTACCATCCCGAACGTCGCCCCTTGAAACGACCGAATTCGACTCCAATCGCCAGGTCGTCATCTCTGACACCCATCGCGGGAACATCATTCTCATGGAGGATGGCCTTCTCGCTCCGATCGACCTCCGCGTCCAGCCGATCTCTGGGGCACTTCTCGACACGGTCGCCAGACTGTGCGCCGCTGCGCCACCCAACACCGGGGACAGCCCTGTCTCCGAACGGCATTCGGACACTTTAGGGTGGACGAATCTGCAGGGAGAAGATTGTTAAGCGGTAGCCTCAATCGAGTCGAGGACGTGTAGTAACAAGGGGCTCGGCCAGAGCGTGGACGAGATCGCCGCGACTCATGATCTGCCCCATGCGGGCATCCACGCCGCGTTGGCCTACTCCTTCGATCATCTCCGGAAGATCGATGACTCTTTGCACGTCTCGGAGGCCTGGGTTGAGACGATGAAGAAGGCTATGCCGTCCAAGCTCCCCCGGGGTCGTGAACGTCGCGTATGATCTGGACGAGCATGTGCCCAAGGCGATAGGCCGGCGAGATCTGCGGCCCAACCGGTACCGGCGGCGAAGTGACTCTCTTGCTTGGGCTCTCTCCGCGTCTTCTGCACGTTTGGGTCTTTTGGAAGCCCTGATCGTGCCTCCGTTTGGGTTTGCCGCAGAGAGGCAGAGGTAGCGGTGAAGGCTGCGGAGGTTGGGGCCGGACCAACACCGAATTGACTCCCGTTCAATCGGCCCAGCTATG